>Ga0224529_1000291_pt1 | contig 39685 bp, 44 predicted proteins | sample CBST50metaG_FD_179893 | JGI IMG/M metagenome (GOLD analysis project Ga0224529, IMG submission 179893) | Peat soil microbial communities from Stordalen Mire, Sweden - C.B.S.T50 | ecosystem: Environmental > Terrestrial > Soil > Wetlands > Peat | place: Sweden: Norrbotten County, Stordalen Mire...
CCTTATTCTCGATGCAGTGCAGTATCTCGGTATCGGGCGATAGCTCCCTGGCGGGGTTGACCGGCACAGCGTGTTGTGGTGTGGCGGCTGGAGCCGTTTTGGCCGATTCCCTGGCTTCTTCGGCGTCCTCGTCGCGCTCTTCGCCCTCTTCCTGGGCCTGGACCTCCCCCAGTTCGTTCACCTCCTTGACGTTCTTCATCAATTCGGCCTGGACTTCCTCAAGTCGGGCCTCGTACTGGGCGAGCTTGTCTGCGTATGGACTTTTCTTCTCGACCTCGGCCTGGAGATTCTTCATCAATTCCTCAGTCTCGATTATTTCTTGCTTGGTGTGCGCAATGTTGGTTTCGAGATCCCGACTGCGGGAGAGAACCGATGCGAGCAGAGATTGCGAGGTGCTGAGTCCGGTTCCGTCGACGCGCGGCGCATCATGCCATTTATCTACAAACTTGTACTGGACAACCATCATGCGCTTGAAGAGACCGTCTCCCTGCCCGACAATCTGGTTTTCCAGTCCAACGGGAATGTCTATGCCGTTGACCTGCAGGCGGGTGGTGTCGCTTAGAGCCGGGTGCTCTTTGAGGTACTCGTTGGCGTCCTTGATTTTGCTGAACGCGTGATCGTTGAATACGACTTTCAGGCTTACGAGATTGCCGTGTTCGTCACGCTGTTCATGCTTCTGAAACCGTTCAAGTATGTCCTCCAGTTTTGGAAGCCGGGTGTTGAGATAAGCGTGCTCCATCTCGGCGCGGTCCAGCTCTTGGCGGTTGTGGTGGTGGGTGAGTTGATGCGAGCGGTCGAGCAGCGCAACCTGCCGGAGTTCGTGCTCCAGTTTGATCTTCTCCATCGCCAGAGGGTTTCCTGTGGCCTGGGCTTTGGCTAGGGCGAATAGTTGCGGACTGAGACGAACATCTCCTGCCGCATCTTCGATGCGGCGCCCTAGCCGGTTTCCTGAACGAAACTGGGTCAGAAAAGTTTGTTTGCGCTCAAGTAGCTGGGCGCGCTGGAGGTCATGTGCCTTGGGGGAGTTCACATCGCGGGGCTCCGAGATGACGCGATAGATTTCAACCTCCTCGAAGGTGTTGCCATTGCGGGCGATCCTCCCCTCGCGCTGCTCAACCTGATCTGGCCGCTGGGGCAGATCGAGATGGATCTCCGCCTTGAGACGTTCTTGGACGTTGACGCCGATACCGAATTTCTCGGTAGTGCCAAGCGCCACACGAATGCGGCCCGCATTCATGGACTGCTGGAGCGCATAGAACTCCTCGCGCTTCGGGTAGTCGTGGACGATAGCAATTTCGTTCGCAGGCGTGCCCTGTGCAACGAGTTTTGCTTTCACGTCCTCGAAGAGATTGAACTTGCCATCGGAAGTTGCGTAGCGGTCGGCAAAGATGACGACTGTGCCGCGCTGATCTTCAGTCCGCTTCAGTACGTCTATGGTGATTTTCGCAACGGCAGTTGCCTTGCTGTCCGGGTGGTCGGTGGCATAGGAATCGTAGAAACGCGCATCGAGCGATATGTCGCGGGCGTCACTGTCGAGTTTGAGCCAGTTGTCGACGGTGGGGTCCGGGTGGTCTGGATCGCTCATGGGCAACATGAGGCGTTCTCCGCGTTCCGCAATCTCGCGGAGCATGGGTTCCTGCTCAGGTGTGACCTTGACCAGTACGTCGCGCCTCTGCACTTGCGGAATCTTGATGTAGCCCGCTTGCACTGCCGCGCCCTGGGTCATCACATCGGCGAACTGCGACCACATCTGCTGTAGCTCTGGAACGTTAACAAACGCAGCCAGAGCGGTCTTGGGGCGAATCGTCATTCCATCGGTAGCGTATTCCATTCGCGTCACCGCCTCGGCGAAGTTTGCCGCCCAGTCGTCGAAGTTGCGAATGCCAGCCTGCTCCAACAGATCGGGAGCAAGGTAACGGGTCATAACGTAGGCTTCGCCTAGAGTATTCGTGATCGAGGTGCCAGTCGCAAATACGACGCCGCGCCCGTTGTGGGTGTCGTACATGTATTCGATCTTGGCGAGTATGTTCTGTGCGCGCTGCGAGCGTCGGGTACTCAGCCCGGCGATGTTCTTCATCTTGGTGGCAATGGAGAGGGCCTTGTATTTGTGGGCCTCGTCGACAAAGAGCATATCCACGCCAAGGTCGTCGAAATAGATGGCGTTGTCCTTCCGGCCTCCAGCGAGTTCCTTCAGCCGCTGCTCCTGTTTCTGTAAAGTGTTCTGCATCTGCCGGAGAGTTCGCTTGTCGCTGTCGCCGCCCTCTGTCGAGTCCCGAAGCAAGTCTCTGAGTTCGTTGCGCTGCTTTCTGATTGTGATCGCCTCCCGTTCCGGCGAGATGGGAAGGAGATCGAATTGCGATTGTGGGATGATGACCGCATCCCAATCGTTTGTTGCGACCCGCGCAAAAAGACGCTGCCTGTGCTTCGCGCTCTGGAAGTCCCGGTCGGTGACAGCCAGCACGTTCGCAGACGGGTAGGCTTTCTTGAAATCTTCGCGCCACTGGGGAACCATGTTGTTGGGCACGACGTACATGTTTTTGTTCGAAATACCAGTGCGACGGCATTCCATTCCGGCACACATCATGGTCAAGGTTTTGCCCGAACCCACAAAGTGATCGGTGAGCGAGCGGCCTTCCTGCATGATGCGCCACACAGAGGCGGCTTGATAGTGCCTGGGCGTGTATCTGGGATTGAGGCCTGGGAACTGGAGATGACTTCCGTTGTATTCCCGCAGGCGGTTTGAATTGAAAACCGTGTTGTAAATCCGTTCAAGCTCCGGGTGATTGCTGCTCTGCTTGTCACCCTTGATCCATTCTGAGAATTGGTCCTTAATCTCTTGGAGCTTCACGCGCGCCGCAACCGTGTTGACGGTATCGACGGCCCTCTTGCCGTCGCTGTCGGCCGGAAAATACACCGTTGGTTGCTGCAAGTTGAGGGCGTATTCGGCGAGTTTGTGTCCGGATATTCCGCCGCCTGCGGCTTGGTGTTCGAGCGCGAAGTCATTATAGCTGCGTGGGAGTTTTACGTTCCACTTGCCTTCATGGTCACGCGCAACGGTAGGCTTATCCCCATAGCGTCGTCCTGCGAGTTCAGTGTGAACGAAGTCGGCATAATAGGTCGTAGGTATCCACGTCTGTCCAAGACGGAATTCGATGTCCACGATGGATATAGGCTCGGGCTGCACAGCAGCGAGGGCCTCGACGTTGCGCTGAAAGTTTGGGTCGAAAGCGGTAGCGCTCTCGGCCTGGGCGAGCTTTTCACGAACGTTGCCGGACAGGTATGCGTCGGACGTTGCATATTCGCCGCTCACGGGATCTCGGAAAATGAGATTGTTCTGTATGAGCGAACCAATGACTGTAGCTTCGTCCTGGTCGAGCAGCTCGGCCATCAGATTGGTGTCGAGCCTGCCAGTGTGGGCCATAACCTTCAGCATCGCCGCCTTGGGGTCGTCGGGCAACTCGCGAAGAGGCTCATAGGGTCTAGATGTGCGCTTGGTGAAGATGTCGGCACAGAATATCTCATGGGTCTCTGGATCGACGTTTTCAAGCGCGGTGAGTAGCGGGTATTCAGGATCGTCCTCGAAGACGCGTTCAGTCTTTGGCCCGGTCAGAGGTCCGTAAGTTTCTACATAGTGGTTGTACCTTCGAGTCAGTACGTTCTGCGAGGCCTGCAGCGCGTTGTCGTCGGCGCTGTCGAGTTGGACGCGAATCGTATCCTTGAGGGCGTCCCGCACGGAAATCAACAACTTCAGTTGACGGATTCGGGCCGGAGTGTTGAGGCTTGGCGGCAAGGGCTCGCGGGCTCCCTTTTGCTTGATCCACACTTTGCCGTCCTCGACAAAGAAGGCATTTTCCTTGATGTTCGTCGGGGCCAGTGCGAGCGAGGGCGAGATGTTGCTCTTCCCTGCCTTGCGCGCCGCCGCTTTGTCTTCGTAGACGGCCACGTTCTCAGGTAGGGTTTGAACTGCCGCCGCGAGCTGCTCGCGCAGATCGCCGTTCGCCTTGAGCGTGTACTGGAAGGCTCCATACTGGCTGTGGTCTACCGAGTGCTCCCCAAGGACCATCTCCGGGTGTTCTTGAAAATACTGATTCACGCGAGCGGATTGCTCTCCGTCCTCGTGGTCGATTGCGATAGAGCTACTGTTGAGCCAATGGTTACTGTAGGGCGTTGCCTCGGCTTCTTCCTCGGGCAGGCGCTTTCTGAAAAAGAGAATATCCGCGGTGACGCGCGTCCCGGCGTTCTCCTTGAATGCAGTATCGGGCAAGCGGACAGCGCCTACCAGGTCGGCCCGCGCGAACATCTCTTCGCGGGCGCGAGGATTCTGACTGTCAAGCGTGTAATGCGAAGTAATGACGGCAGCGACCGCGCCTGGCTTCAGCTTGTCGAGCGACTTCACAAGAAAGTAATTGTGAACGGATAGTTTGGGAGTTTTGTAAAGCGGATCGGTGATCTTGATGTCCGCAAAGGGCGGGTTTCCGATGAAGAGGTCCACTGAGTTGTTCGGGAGTTGAACCTGTTCGTAGGGCTGGACAATAATCTTCGCGTCCGGGTAGAGCGCCTGGGCCATGCGTCCGCTGATTATGTTCTTTTCGATGCCGATGAGATCGGACTTCTCGGCGAGCTGCACCGGCATACGCCCGAAGAAGTTGCCGATGCCCATCCCCGGCTCAAGTACTGTGCCGCCCTGAAACCCGAGCCGGTTTGCAGCTTTCCATACTTCATCGACGACCGGAATAGAGGTGTAGTGGGTATTGAGCGACGTTTCCTTGATGGCTTCGATTTCCTCCTCGCTGAGGATCGACTCCATACGTGTGTGCTCGTTGCGGAAGTTCCAGCGCTGGTCCCACATTGTTCGCAGACCGCCGAAGTCAACGTAGTTGGCTAGAATGGTTTGCTCTTCTTGCGTGGCGTTCCGCTGCTCCTCGTCCAACGTCTTCAGCAACTGGATCGCGTCGAGGTTGTGCGAGACCTTGAACTTGTCTCCGCCAACGCCTATTGTCTCTGCGCTCTCATCGTTGAGGTGGAAATTATGTCGGTTTCGCGGATCAGGAAGCTGGGTGATTCGGTAAGTGCTCCACGCAAAGACGCTCGTCGGAGCAGCAACGTCGTCATTTCCCCAAATCTGCATTCCATCATAGGCAAGTCGTTCAGCAGCAGCGGGGATAGGCAACTCATCATTTGACTTCTGATCGATAAATGGCTTGCCGGATTCGGACTCGGCGAGCAGTCCCGCAACGCGCTCGCGCTCAGGTTCGCCCAAAGTGTCGTCCTTGAGGGCCTCGCGGAGAATTGCACTCGTGACTGCCTGATTGGTGGTGTCGGCAATGCGCAACCGGGTGAGGTCATACCGATGAACGTTGTCACGCCCGATAGCATTGTCATCATAGTATGTACTCGATCCCGGAGTGGAAAAATAGTTTCCATCATCAGAGATGTCTCCGCGACGGATAGCAATTAGCCTTGGTCGTTCTTCTCGTCCTGTTCGTCCCTCTCGTCCGGCAACAGAATGATCGGAAAGGCCACTTCCTGGGCTTCCAGCATCGTCATCCCGTTCTGGCGTGCGCTCTTCAGCGCCAGCCAACAGGTCTGAGTCCGCTCCAAAAGGATCTGCATCAGAAGGCTGTCCTTGTTCAGGTTCTGCGCTAGGCTGTCTTTCTCCAATTGCTTCGTTTCCAGCGGCCTGAATTTCCGTTGGTGCGTTGCCGCCTTCCCCAAGAGAGCCTGAAAGCGTGGGTCCGTCAAGAGTGCTGGATCGATATTCCTGGCTTCGTAGAGTTCTGTCATTGGATTCCTCCTGGTCAATTGTAAGAGAGTTATTGTCAGATGTGGAATCATCAATTCCGATTATGTCCCACAAAGAAGCTTGTCGTGTATCGGCGCGTCGCTTTGCCATCTACATACCTTTCTATTAAAACCGGAGGCTGACGCGCTATCGCGCCCACGTGCATTTCGCCTCTATATAACACAGCTCTATGATACAAGCGCACAGCGTCTTTTGACGCTCTACAACAAGCGCGGCGAGTAACTATAGTTATGCGCTTAACTGACTTATTCACTCGACAACGATAGGTACAACGAAGAGATGGCCGCGCCGGAGACTCCGGCACGGCCATCGGTGTAAATATAACCAATAAGATAATGGGAAAGCCGTAACTGTTCGGAACCACACGCAGCGGGCAGCGGCGTCGTGGTCTCACTTACTCCCGCTCCGCGTCTTCCCTCCCCTGGGTCCGCTCCTTCGCAGGCGAGTGCTTTTCAACCAGACGGCGGAGGTGCCTTTCGAGTGCAGGCTTGTCATGGTCTTGCTCGACGACCGCGTACAGTTGCTTGGTCTCGTGCGCGTAATGCAGGTCCACCCGCCCATCCATGATCGTGAGCGGTTCATCCTTGGCGACAATGCCAAACATGGCGGCGGTGCGATCCTTAACATCTCCGAGTCTCAAATGATTTGCGATCAGAAGCTCTGTTTGGTGCTGAGTCAGATTCACCGCCACTCGAAACCCCGACTGGGCCGCAGGCGCAGCGAGCCGTTTGTCAAAAGCCTCAGTTCCTGCCGTGTAGGTGAATTTTTCTCCGGACACCAAAGGCCAACCCACGTCGCGAATGTCGCCTATCCACGCGCCGCCGCGCTGTGCATCATGAAACAAGAGATCGTTCCCCTTCCTGCCAACCATCGTGCCGCTATAAGTCTGTCCTGGTTGAACACATGCAAGTCCTCGATGCTGCCAGTCGAATCCCTCCTTGTCAAAAAAAGAGATGACATCCCCAAGCTGCTTCTGTTTGGTTAAGTCCGACGCATCATCAATGAGGTGCTTCATGGGCGCGGAATCGCGCGTCTCGAAAGCCTCAGAGGCCGCAGCCATACGCTCATGACCCACAAGAGAGAAATCGAGTGTCTGGCCCGCCTGGGCAGCGAAATGTTCAAGAAAGCATTTCTGTGCCCGGCCATTGCCTTCCCGAAAAGTATGTATATGATTGAGGTCTCCAAGCAATGCAGCGCTCTTGTCAATAAACTGCTCTCGGGTGAGGGTGTGGGCAGTAGCCGAGTCCAGCCGACCGCACACGTTTACAAGACTTTTGTCTATCTGCGTGGCCTGGGTGAAGCGGGTCGCCTTGCTGCCGTCGATCTTGGGTGCGTTGATCGTACGCGCTTGACCGGCCCAATCGTACACGTCTTGAAAAATGTATTGATGAATAGCCTTGAGGTGTTCAGCGTCGAAGTTGCCGGGAAGCGGAGTGTCATCTAACTCAGCGAGGCGGCAACACGTTTGCTCCGCCTCGTAGGCGTCAAGTTCTCGCTGTGTTTTGAGACCTGGAATGTTGCGAAGTACGCCAGTCTCCGGGTTGATATAAGGATCGTCGGTCATGCAGGGCTCCTCTAGGCTGCTGCGGTTGTCCGCCAACTGCGAATGGTGCGCGACCATTCTTTGAATTCGATCTCGCCGGAGATGTATTTGTCGGTCAGTTCGAGGAGCCGCGCAGTCGGTTGAAGTCCTTCGCTCTGGTTGAGGCGGATGCTGCGCTCGATCTGCTTGCGCCGCTTGTCGCTCTCTACCTGGGTGATGCCATGCAATACGAGAATCGTCATAAGACTGGCTCCTTAGTTCATTACGGCTACTCATATAGTATAGCACATTTTGTTATATGTGCGCAGCTATGAGCGCTATCTGCGCCGGTTGCCCACGGCCAACTCGCCAGCACCAACGAGCATCCGAAAGAGAGAGACCGTCGCTGTAGAAGTTACAAACACTGCAAAGAACAACGGAGTAAATCTACGAGGAAACATGATAGATCCTTTCATTTCTTGGTCGTTTTACGGTTGGCCTTATGTTTGAGCCTTGGCGGTGCCTCATACCAGCACCGCTCAACATGTCGTTTCATTTCAAGCGGCCCAAACTCTTGACCGCATCCATTAGGACAAGGCCGGAGCACACTCTTATGCGGCCCATGCGCTGGCAGTTTAACCCCGCCCTCGCCATCACACCTTGGAACGTGATACTTCATCGCTCGCGCCCCAAATTCCCGACCGCACCCCTTGGGACAAGGCTTCCACCCGATGCGCCGCATCTTCTCTTTCGCGGCCTCCACCATCTCATTGGTAATAAAATGCTGGCACTTTGGGCACTCGAACCCACCCTTACGCTTGACCGTCTTCTTGAGTGGCGTTGCTTTCTTAGTAGTCACTTGTTACTATCCCGTCTTCCATCGTATTGTTGAGCCTGTTTAGTTTAGCACCAACTGCGCTATATGTGCTTTGTCGTCCGTGGGCTCTAAAACAGCCGCTGCTGCTCTACTGGCGGGCACTCGGAAGATTCGAATTGCCAGACGATCTCTATGCGCGCCCGGAGGGCTGCGGTCTCCTCCTCGCCAAAGGCGCTCGCAATCTCATCAAGCGTGGCCTGATAGATTTGCGCGACAAGTTTTTCATCCCGGACGATTTCCTCGTGTCGAAGGGGAGACACCGAAGTTGACTGCTCCCATAGGCGGGTAAGCGCAAGACAGCGATAAAGTCCCGCCGCTTGGGCTTCTGCCCCGGCTAGCAATGCGCCGTGGTTCTCGTCGTTTGCATAGGCGCTGTGGGCATCGATGTGCATTGATTCTGTCCCCTTCTACGTGGACACGTTATACCCGTGGAACTTTCGACTGCTTGCCGCAATTCTGGCAAGTTAAAAGAGAACCCGTTAGCGGCACCTCGGCCACCGTCCAAAACAGAGATCCGTTTAGTGCGGGGATTGTCTCCCCGCACTCAGGGCATTGCAGCTCTACAGAGGTGACACTTTTTCTTGCGGTTTTCATCCGGCCCATCTCCTAACAGGTTGAATTACGCGGCCTTCATGTTCTTTCGCTCAGGATTTAACAGACGCCAAAGTGTGAGCAGTACTTCGCGATTCACCTCTATCCACTCGAAATCTTCATTGTTCAAGTCGTCCTCTTTCACGCCCTTGAGTAACTTGCCAACTACCGGCCCGAAGTTGATAACACGCGATTCCGAAACGGCGCGCTCCCGCTTCACCGTTCCCTGGCCATTCTCCTTCGCCGCCGCAACCCGTTCTTTGAGGATCTCGACAGCCCTGGCACCGTTCTTCCGAACCTCCGTAATGGCTCGCGCCTCAGTGACTTCCTCTTGCGCTACCATCTCGCGAACAGCGGTTGGAGCCTCGGCCAACTCCATCGAGTCAGAGACAAAGCGCACACTGCAACCCGTCTTCGTGGCGATTGTTTCAGGAGACCACCCAAAGCGGTAGAGCTTCTGAAACGAATTGCCGAGCTCCAGCTTTGACAGCGGCTTATTTTGGTTGGCGATGATTGCCAACAAAAGTTGATCTTCTTCTGTAGTAGCGCCCACCTGGATAGTAGGAACGGCGGCGATCTCAACACCCTCTGCAATCAACTCCAGATTAGCCCGGAGCCTGCACTCGCCGTCCACCAAAACAGCAGACTTCGTAGCGGCGTCCCAGCGGACCCACAGAGGGGAGAGTGTGCCATTGGCGCGAATCGATTCCTTCAGGTCGTCGAGATGCTTACGGTTCTCGGCAGTGCTGTAGTCGCGCGGATTATGGCCATCCTGGACGACGATAATCCTTGGATCGATCATGAGTTGATCGCGTGCCGACGTTTTGAGATCGCGCAGCCGAGTTGCTTCCTTTGTATCGGTCATTGTGTTCCTTCCCCTCTGGTATTTGTGTTTCTAACGCGGTTGAGTTTGTTTACCTTATCGGCGTTTGTGTGCGACGGCGCTAATTGTCGCCCAGATTTCAGTTCAGGGCTGGCCGCTACTGACTGAGCCAATCAATGCCTGTTGTGTTGCGGAAGCTCTGAAGAGTACCGGCAACTTGCGGAGCCACGCCACGATAGTTGCCAGTTATCCAAGCGCTATGTAGATCGTCCTTCCACGTGTTGCCGCGCTCTGCAATCCATTGTTTAATGGCTTCGTGCGCCCACTCTGGGGCGGTCTCTATGCTCGGCCTTCTCGATGTATTACGCATCCGTGCTGCTCCTCGCCGGGATTGCGGCTCCTGGCTTGCCGTGGTGGGATTAGAGAGTGATCCAACCATGTCCAGGATCTTTGTAGATCATGCGCGTAGCGCCTAGATCTACGGCAGCAGCATCCAACAGAGAAAACGCGTCCGATTCATCAGAGTCCAACATCTGAGGGCTAACCCGCGCCTCCAGATAAAGTACGTCGTCATCGTCGTAAATCTTCACCGGGACTGTACAGAGGGAGACATCGCCCTGTGTTTCTGCAATTGCGAATTTCCCGATGTGGCTCTTGTCGATAATCCAATCCCTTGCCATGTGCCAGCCTCCTTGCTTTCACTTACATGTATAGTATAGCACATTTTACTGTGAGTGCTATATAAGAAGATATTTTGCCTTATCGCTTACTGCTGGCGACGAGGCTAACAACACCGCAGATCAACCGGAAGATCCCGGTTACAAGAACGGTGAGGATGAAGACGAACAGGAACAACGGTGTAAATCTACGAGGAAACATAATATTCACCTTCAGTAACTAAGTTAGAACTGCATCTAGGTTGTTGCCTTTGAATGGCCCTGCTGTAGTTGACAACCAACTACGCCTTGGCCCTGGCCCACGCCAGCAGGGGTAGCAACTGCAAGGGGAGGGGTGTACCCGCCTCTTGAAGCAGAGCATAGCGAGAGCGGAAAGGGGTGCAAGTCTGCACGAGCGCAGAGAGGAAGACCGGGGAGGCCCCTTGCGGGCGCGGGGGGCAGCGCTCCCTAGTCCGAGGTTGTTGCACTTGTTTGTCAATACCCCCGGCAGAGCCGGGGGCTTGATTATGTGAGCCGCTCAAAGCGGCTTGAGCGGGGTCGCTAACGCGGCCCCGACGTTATTGGGGCCACCTTTCGGTGGCTACTTCCACATCCTCAGTTGGTCCAGCCGCTTGTCCTCAACCTCTTGGTTTCGGATGTATTCGCGGATCGCCGTTTCGTCTCGTCCCACGGTCGACACGAAATAGCCACGCGCCCAGAAATGCTGACCAGCGAAATTCTGCTTGTGCTCGCCGTAGGTCCGCGCCAAGTGAATCGCGCTCTTGCCCTTGATGAATCCCACCACCTCCGACACCGCATACTTGGGCGGAATCGAAACAAGCATATGCACATGGTCAGGCATCAAGTGGCCTTCCAAAACGCGGCATTCCTTCTGCTCAGCCAAACGTTTGAACACCTCGCCCAAATGCTGCCGAAGGCCTTCATACAGCACCTTGCGGCGGCATTTCGGGATAAATGCCACATGGTATTTGCACTCCCATACCGTGTGGCTTAGACTCTCCAATTGGTCTATCCAGTTTCTCCTTTACGTGCGCTTTGGTCGGCTCACGTTTGGAGTTTCTTGGATGGACTCCCGTAAATGTCAAACTGCTACTGCCACCCCGGCAGAGCCGGGGGATCTCCTCACCCTTTATTGTGTCAAGAAGAAGCGCAAGCTTCATGCTGTACGAAAGATGATGGTAGGCCCATCGAAGTCACTCTGTAGGGAGAGGCTTCAAACAGCCATAAGCTGCTTTGGTCAAAAGCCACGGTGGTGAACGTTATGGTCAAAAGGCGCAACTTGATTGCGTCATGTGTGGTTGAGAGAGACGAGCGAAAGCGAACCTTCGATGAAGCATCGAAAGGGGCAGACGACATCAAAACCAAGGTTTTAAAGGTACTTTGGGAAGAGCATGAGAGCAACCTACTTACTGATCATGCGGTGTCCGGTGTACAGAAGGCGTGAATCTCAACTTGGCTTTCGTATGGAACTTGAGAACCTGATCGAGGATGCTAAGGGAAAACGCACAAGCGGCAGAAACCGTAAGGCGGAAAATACCGATGCCTCAATCAGGGGCGGACTGCCTCGTAGTAGTGTTGAAGCGCCTGTAATCGGCGTGGAGCGAAGGGGGTGGGTCATCCAGTCTGGATTAGGCCAACTCGAAAGAGGAGGAGCCTTCATATCTGGGGAAAGACGCCGGTCTTTCAGGGATGGCACGAGCCGGATGACGCGAGAGTGTCAAGTCCGGATCTGTGAGAGGCTGGAGGTGTGATTCCTCCGGCCTACTCGGCATTCGGTGAAGCTGGATGTCAACGACAGTTCTCATTTGCTCCGCGTTCAGCATTCAACTCTCCAGTACCGCAGTGCCAGCGGCGCTTTGGTTGTCCTCACGTTACTCGTCACAGTCGCAAAGACCTGGGCCACACCCACAATCAGAGCAGCGATTGCTCTCTGCCTTAGCGATAGTTGCGCGGACCGAGGTGCGTGCTTGTTCAAGCATCTTTTGTGCTGCATGATCAGCCTGGAGGGCACAACGCAAGTCGTCGGTCGCTCGCTCGACGGTTCGCCCGAATACATCCGCCACAAGGCAAAGCGTCACGGATGGACTCCCATACTCATGGTTTAGCCATTCCGTATCATCGTTGAGCGCTATCCATTGAATTGCACTCCCGTAAGTTCCAACACGGCGCGTTCTCAGTCTGTCTTTCATCTCAATCTCCTCAGTACCGCAGTGCCAACGCCATCGCGTCGTTACCTGAGTTTTGCTTTCGCTGCAGCGTTCTTGGTTTGCAGTTTCCCGGCCTCAACTCCACGCTCAACCGCATCGTGAAACTTCCCCTCGCCGATGGCGACAACCAACCGTCCTGTCCAAGTGCTAACTTCTTCATTAAAGCCATCGTTCCTCCAAGTACCGCTATCGCAGCGTTTACGACAGTACCAGCGATGCTCCGCTTTAGTGAGTGCCGCCCGATACAATTACAGTTTTCTCGACGCGCTCTTTTCCTCTGCCCGGCGCGTCTCAAAGTATTCGACCGCCGCCTGGGCTCCGGGTACACCCCACCCAAACATCGAGCCAACAAAAGCCGCCTCTTCAATTTCCGCAGAAACTCCGCGTGACTCGTTTATGAGCCGAACGTGATCCTTGCACTGTTCGATGGTCTCGTGGTTGTCGTAGTCAGTCACGTAATACCCTGGTTCCTGGTAGACCGCGATGCCGATCCGTTTACCTTTGTCGTTCCCAGGTATAGCAACGAAGCAATTATCATTCACGTGGTTCCTTCTCTCTCTCTGTGCGTCAAGTGGTATTGAGGTTATTGTTTGGCCGACACTGTTTTCGGCCTTGTAATTTACGCAACCTGTTCGACTTCCGCCTCGGCGACCACTTCAAGCGCCGCCGTATCCCGAGCTTCCGCCGCGCGTTTGCGCTCGATGTCACCTTTATACGATTCGATTTGCCGCCGTCCTTCGTCACGAAGGCGGTGCGCCTCAGACAGGCTCCGGCAGGCTGTAAAAGCGCTGCGGAACTGCCGCGCCAGCTCGTAGTCCTGATTGAACCATTTCAAGAATACGGCGGGCATTTCCATAAAGCCGTTTTTCAGGTTTGCCTCGGCCCACTCCCGAACTGTCTGGGCATATTGCCAGCGCTCCAGTCCGGTCGAATACTCATGGACTACCATCGCGAAGATAGCTTCGGGCGTTCCATTATGCCATGGCTTTAACTCCGTATAGCGGTCGTCGTGGCTCTTTTCCTGGTCTCGCGTCACCTTGCGCTTCGCGACGCTGAAATATCGGGTCTTGTTCCACCCGGAATCCTTCACCTCGTTGTATTTGAGCGAGGCGGAAAACTTCAGGTCTTCGGTGCTGGGCCGATGATTCAAGGGGTAACTCATTGCATCGCACAGTTCCTCGTCGTCCAGCATGGCGACGGTAAGCGAATTGAGATAGTCGATTGCGAAGTCGAGCGTAATCGCCCAATCTCCACTGTGCTGAATGTTTCTGTCGCCGTAGGTCTCGAATTGCCGGAAGCGCGGGGAGAGTTCACCGCCCTTGTACTGTTCGGAATCATAAGCGTATCCGTATTTGTCAGGATGTGCGATGGAAGCGAATTTGCGAAACATACTCTTGGTCTCCTTCGGCCTATGCCAACAGTTAAAGCGCAACCAACTCCGAAGCGCTGACGCAGGTTACTCCGCCCGGTACGCGCACCTCGTACATCCCGGCGCTGTAGCGCCGGACAATGGCCCCGTCATATCCATTGCAGCGGACCCTGTCACCCTGCTTGTAGTCGTAATCTTTGACAATTTCAACTGGGATGAGTTCGTTGTTCCACATCCGGGACTTGTACCCGTCAATTGTTCCCTTGAAATCGCGGTGAATACTACTCCAGTCGGATCGGGTTAGCTTCATCTTCTTCATCGTGGAACACCCTTGCTTTCACTTACATATACAGTATAGCACGTTTGACGTGGCGTGCCATACTATTACGGGTATTATTGTGCTTGCGTTTCGGCAACCATGCCCAGGCGATAGACCAGTCTCCCCCATAAAATGAAGTCTTCCCTGCTCTCGAACTCCTCGCGCCGTGGAAAGGTCAACTGTGCCGTATCTTCAAAAACGATGTATCGGGAATGGACGGCCAGAATGGTGCGCGGCGGAAGCGCAGCGAAGCCGTTGAATGCTAACCGTTCCAGCGTCATGCCTGGGTGGCGCAAAACCCGTTTCAGGTGTGCAATGGATCGGATAACGCGGCGCTGTTCGGGTAGGGGCTGACCGTCTTTGGTCGAGAGCATTTCCATTGGTGGAGTCCTCGCGTTTACTGGTTGTTGTGCTGTAGGGTGTGGGCCGGGGCTGTGACGGTCCCGGCCTTGTGCGCGGTCTTCTAGTACGCTGCCCAGCGGTCTAACAGGTGTCTGGGAACTGGCGTGTACTCCACGCGGTTCTGATAGGCGAGGATGCGCTCATACGTCACACGGTCAATGCCGAGTTGGCTAAGGGCGCGATTGATGAGGCGCGGCGCGGGCACGTCAAAGTTGGTTGCAAGCTCAAAGCCGAGGGCCTTCAATGCGTCGGTGTGCTCTTCGGCAAGTCTGGCAATTTTGAAAGCTGGAATCATCATCGTATTTGCCTTTCGGGATTTGCAGTTGTTTGGCTGTTGTTGCAATCAACAACGCCTTGGCTCAGGCCCACGCCTGCGAGGGTAGCAAGTGCAAGGGGAGGGGAATCACCCGCCCCTTGAAGCGGAGCGCAGCGAGAGCGGAAAGGGGTGTAAGCCTGCACAAGCGGAGCGCGGAAGGCCGGGGAGACCCCTTGCGGGCGCGAGGGGCGGAGCCCCTTAGTCGGGTTGTTGCTTTTGCTTCTGCCTTTGCGGTTGCGGTTGTTCTTCGGCGTGTTTTATAACCGTGCCGTCACTGCCGGCACGGGCGGGAGCTTTATAGCGGATCTATGGCGTTCGGATCGAGCGCGAGAAAAGGCGGCTCGTGAGAGCCGCCTTCGGTGGGGAGTGGGGATGGAGCTTACTTTGCGGCCGGAGCTGGGGCGTCTGCGGGCTGCGAGTAGTCGATCTTGCGGATGTATTCGGCCTTGATGGAGAAAGTCTTGTGCTGTACGCCGTCCACGGTGTAGGTCTCGGGCTTGATCTTGCCCTCGATGATGACCGGAGTTCCCTTCTTCAGGGTGGCGGCGAACTTGGTTTGCGGTCCCCAGACCTGGACATCGAACCATTCGGTGTTGGACTGTTCCTGGCCGCTCTTGTCTTTCCACGATTCATTGACGGCCACTGAGAAGTTGACGACATCGCCGGACTTGGTGGGCTTGAGTTCCGCGTCTTTGCCGAGGTTGCCTTCGATGTGGACGTTGTTTTTGTAGCTGGACATGATGTTTCTCCTTAAAGTTTTTGACCGCGAGTGAATCGGGACATACTGCCCGGAGGGACATGGGGCGGGGTGAACTCCCAAGTGCCAAGGAAAGGGATTTAGGGAGAGGGACCCGAACTGGCTTCGGGAGAGGAATCCGAAAAGCGAAGCGAAACCCTGTACGCAGCCGCCGCAGGGCGAGAAGGCTCTTCACGCATCCATGATGGCTGATTTAATTGTGGGCAACAAAGGAGATTCTGTCCCAGTTCCAAAAAGTCCACGGCAACCAAAAACAAACGGAAAGGAAATGCCCTGCAGGCGGTGAACGAACGAATCGCCGTCAACTGGAAAGACTTGGACAGGAACACCCTCCGATGGTCCTTGCGGAGCCTGGGATGGGGTCTGCTGGGGTTCGTCGTCCACTCGGGAATCCGCGGTGAGAGGGCAGGCCCGGAAGCCTGTGGCGGAGTGCAGGCTTCCGCATCAAGGCAATCCGTGAGAGCGATCGGAGTCCGTGAGCCCCGTCGTTCCGTCCGTGTTGGCCGCTCCTGCTCCATCTACACTCCCCTACCGTTGGTTACTGGCTACGTTGCCGCCCTGGCGCGCTCGACCTGGTTAGTCTCGCTCGTTTTCGCTTTCGGGTTTCTGCTGGGCTGCTGTGCCCTTGCCTGTCACGCGCTGTTGTGAGACGAGACGCCCCAGCGTCTTTTCGAGTGCTGGTTTTCGATCAGGCTCTATCGATGCGTAGAACTGATTGACTTCTTCGGAATAGTGAAGTTGCACGTTGTCAAGCCCGAGTGTGTTGAGTTCGAGAGGCTTTCCCTGAACCGCCACGTCGTACATCGCCTGGGCCTGCGAACGAATATTGTTTGGATAAGCGTTGTTGACGAGTAGCCTCGCGTAATCTTCGGAAAGATCGAGAGCAATTTTCTGTGGCTCTCTTTCCATCGTCATGCCATCTGCTTTGACCACCTCTTCGATGGCTTCCGATTCGGATCTTATGCTGTCGTCATTTACAACCTGTACCTCATTCCCATAGCTCTCCCGGCTCGCATGGAACTGATCTGCTATTGCAGTTGCGATACCGGGGTTGGATGACACATCACTCTTTGTCGCTGCGATGCTTTTCTTCGCGGCGCTCAGCGCAGCCTGAAGTTCAGGGTTTGTAATGCTATAACCTCGCTCGGCGGCTATCTGAACGCACAAAGCCTTATACTCGTCGGTTCCAGATACCTGAAACTTGCCGTCCCATTTATGTGCGGATAGTTCAAGCGCGGCAGCGACGACATTCGGATTCTTGGCCTCATTGATTGCAACACGACTCCCGTGATCGACAAACGCTGGGGGGCGCACTTCGTCGCGCTCGTTCGCGTGATGGTAGATGACCGTCGGGGGCTTGCCTTGGGCACGAAAACTATCGACATGTTGCACAGTGGCTGGATCGTCGCGGTCTCCACTGATTACGCCGTGTTCATAGAAGTGTCGCTTGCGGTACTGCTCCAGTGCATCGAGCCCACGGTCTCCGTATTGTTCGTGGACATCGGCGAATGTCAGTTTCCCTTCCTCAATGCCATCATTCAGTTTGCGACATGCCTGAGAATCAAGAAACTGCAAATTACCGATTTTGTGCTCACGGAAGGATGCAAGCGCCCGACCTCCGTTTTCGCTCGCACGGCGGAAGTCTTTAAGAACTTGAACGCCGGTTGTGCCGTATTCACGTCGCACGTCACTCTCGGTCATTCTGGATCGTTCCCACGGAAACGCGCCGTGTGATATTGCTCCAGAACTCAAAGCGCTAACAGACTGGCTTACGCGAGTTGCTAAATCCTCAAATTGACTCACGAATTACTCTCCTTTTTGGGCGGTAGATGAGAGCCCTGGGGGTACGGCTCTCGGCGTTCTTTCCTTTAGTTGTCCGTACTAGGTACAACTACAATTTAGGCGACCTCAATATCTATCGGCTGTGTTCGATGCCCTTGTCTTGCCGTTCGTGTTCTCGATCTTTACTGGCTGGAGGGCGGGGAGGCTGTCTGCTGTCTATCTGTACAGCTCTGCGTTGCTGAGCAAGCAACAGGGTCAACTTCTCTTCGAGCGGAGCTTTCTCCTCTTTGTTGAGCGACGCGTAGAACTGTTTCATATCGGATGAGTAATCCAGCGCAACGCTTTCGTTCATGATATTCACCGGCCTGCTTAGGACAGCGACTTCATAGAGAGCAGTCGCCTCTCCCCGTATATCATTCGGGTACTCCGAAGAGATGAGGAGTTTGGTCTGTTCTTCGGTTAGGTTTAGGGCAATGAGATTACTGTTGTGGCCGGGCTTTTGCCCGTCGAGTCCGTCGCCGTCAAGGTCTGGCGCGGCCAGTCCATTGTCCCCAACCTCCGGATGGTCGGCGTGATGTTGAGTCTTAGTGAATTCCTCGTTGGCGCGCCCGATGGCGAGCTTGTCTTTGTCAAATGCGTTGAGGCTCGCCTTGAACGCGCGAGTTTCGTCGGCTTCTGACATCGACTGGCCGGAGCATACCTTTTGATGTTCTTCGGCTGCGAGGATGTGATCGAGGGCCGCTTTCGGATCGATGTTCTGGAGATACTGGGCACGTTGGATGTGAAATGCTCGAAGATCCTCATGCAAGGATCTGTAATGTTCGGCGGGCGATTGCTGCTTTTGTTCGTTTATCATCCTGGCTCCTTCGTGAAGTGCGCCATTCGTCGGCGGTTGATGTTGGTGTAGTTACGACACTTAGTTTCTGTGTGTTATAGATTTGCGCAGAGTGGGCGTTTCCGCCTATAGCTGGATCGCGGTTTGTGCAATTTATAAGTTTGTAATGTGCAGGATTGGTAGGGCCGCTTCCGTCCTGCGAACCATGTAACTATCGAGTTGCTATCAACTGTCTTTGTGGCCATAAAGACGCCTCATTTGAAAAGCTAGTTATCTACCTATATTATACGTCACCTTATCTTTGATGTTATTGGTTAACGTCCCTCTTTTCAAGCACTAACGTAACGTATTTGTATTGTTGCGCGGGCATTTCAAGGGTCGGCGTTACGGGCAGGAACAGGCCCGTAGGGTGGGTGGCGGAAAACAGCGTTCTCTGCTGGTTGCAGACAGGGAGGGTGTAACCCTCCCACCGAAAAACAGCGCGTTTTCTGTAGACACAGATAGCACAATAATGATACAACGTACTATAGGTACTGCACCTTTTGAAGGGGGAGAAGCAATGGTTAGAACAACTGGCAAAACAAATCGTGTTATAGCTCATGCAAAGATTAAGGATGTAAAAAGGGCTCTTAATAGCCTATCGGAAGCTAGACCTGCGGAGATGAGTAAGAGTGAGGTAATCAGAGAACTCCGTAAGGAAATAGAAACTGCACGAAACAAAGGATATGACAATAAGCAAATTGCGCAAATATTCACTGAACAAACTGGAACTACTTTTACTGCTCCGGATATAAGGACAGCTTTGAAACACTTTACAGAACCTGATCCAGCTACAACCGAGAAAACAACGGATATTTCTACTGCACAATAAGTTCGAAACATGAAAGGGTGACGTGATGGGACTGGGAAATAATACTATTAAGCAAGTACAGCAACTCCGGCAAATTAGAAGTGAACTGAGAGATAAGCCAAGTGACTTTACCCATAAGGGAACGGTCTTGCCTCGTGGAAGTATCATAATGTTGTTCGTGCTGCTTGGAATGTTTACGGTGCCCTGGATCTTAAACAAAGTGACCGCCTTTAATTTGGAGCGAGCCTCCAACACAATCTCGGCAAAGAGCGATGTAGTTGGCCAGAACGCGGTGAACAATAGACAGAAAATGCGGGCGAAGGTGGCTGAGCCCGCCTCGGAAACGCTGGCGGAGGGGCAGCTTCTCGGTCCCTACTACGCTCCTGACGTTAATCTTGAAAGAGAAGATGTTACCGTTCTGGCCTCCGGAGAGAATCATATTGATGCGGCGCTGTACAGCGCAACGGATCGAGCCGTTTGCGACGCACTGGCAGAGAAGGCCCGCAAGGGCGTCTCCGTGCGTGTTTATCGGGACAGAGAACAGTATCAAGAAGAAGAGTCCCGAGCGCGAGGCCGGGAGACGTGTGTTGAGGAGTTGGTCGCGTCCGGTGCGGCGGTGAAAATCAAGGCGAGCACAGAGCTGATGCACTTGAAAGCCTACATGGTGGACGGGCGAATATTGCGTACCGGATCGGCTAATATCTCGGAGGGTGGAGAAAAATGGCAGGACAACGATGTGGTATTTATTGGGTCGACCATCGCGGCGAAAGCCTTCGAGGATAAATTTGAGCAGATGTGGGATCGTACAGACAATCAGGTTGTTGGCAGGCGATGATGCTGTGTAGGCGTAGCCAAGTTTGCGGGACGGGTGCGAGTCGTTCGAATATTTCAAAAGGAGAGCAATCATGGGTTTGTTCTGGCCAGTGTTCATGTTCACTTATTTAGTAAGGCGCTTTCCGATTCTCTTTCTTTGTTGCGCCGGAGGGCTCCTGCTTTTCATCGCGGGCTTTCATGTTTGGTATCAACCCACCCCGTCTGCGGTCGTTGCGCCGGTCAGTGTTCAGCAGAGTAAGGGTCCGGCACGCGGCCATCAACACAGGCAACCTCGAGGTCAAGCTAATAAGGTGACGGCTGGCTCCTCGGCTGTCGCCTCGGACGGCGCACGATAGAAGCTGCGTTGTAGTTTATTGTGAGGTCTCGTCCTAGCCATCATTCCGACGAAATATAGCCGTTTGGGGGCGAGATATATTCGTAGCCTTTGTTCGTCGATGCGGGCAATGCGGGCCTCTTCGACCGCATTGCTTGAAGTTGTTTCCCATAATAGATATATCGCTGTGCGCTTGTTCAGGTGGTGCCATGTCTTATCTTTGAAGGCCCGAAGTTTGGGGCCACTGAAGAACGCACCGCTGTTGAGGTCACAGCACTCCTTGTTAATCACCCAAGCTGCAAACATACATCGACAATATGGTTTCGGATCAGTGTCGGTTTCCGGAAACAGGGCAACGGTGTAGGTGTGTCTCGTTCCAAGAAGTTGGAAGAGAAAGGTCTGCATACATTTGATTTGTTGGTTGCGAGTGAGCCCTATTGGAAAGGAAAGATGTAATTCTCGATATAGACGGGCCGTGCTGATCGAGTACGATGGGTTTTGGTCATAGGCGTCGACCATTTGCCAGAAACACGATGCTCCCTGCGGCGACGCAAATGCTGGAAGATTGCCGGACTCGACATATACAGGTAGAGGGCGACGCCAGTACTCGCGTGTGGATGTTAGATGGTGAAACCTTTTGCGGGCGCTCATGCAGGTTTGTGTGTAGTTGTTCTGCTGGATTCCAATCGGTTCGTTACGAGCTTCAGCGCGTGAGGTGTGGAGGCTGTCGATGTCGTTTAACATGAACTCCACGTGATGTGTTCTGAGTTTCTTCGTGAAGTTCCAGTTGATTAGAATATTCGTGCTGTTGAACTTACGAATACAGATAGATACATAGCTTTTTAAGTTAGTAAGCATTGTGCTCCTTCTTTTTATAGGTAGGTGAAGGCTCATTGATCGGCGGGGCCTTTTCTATGACACCTGAAGCGTAGCCGTTGCGGATACCGAGCGCGACCGATCCGGAATTATAGATAGCGAAGGCCCTGGCAAGGCCCTGAAGCGTGTGTGGCTGACCGGCGTATGCGTTCTTGAGGATCGCGGCGCCTGCCGCGATATTCAGACAGGGATTAAAAAGAGCGGTTGGGTCTGTGATGCCGAGCGTAGCTGCAACTTCAGTATTGACCTGCATAAGTCCGATGGACACTGTATGACCGTGAGATTCGAGCCACAACGTCCAGGCTACAGCCTCGCGAAGTGAGCGAGGCTGTCGGGCAAGCTGATAAAGGCTGTCGTGGTAGCCCTGGCGCGTGGCGTCGGTCTGTGGGCGGTTTATGGAGAGCGCGTATGGATGGTACGCGCTCTCCTGCCGAATGACGGCCTCGATTGTATCTGGATGGACGCGACGGGCGCACAGGGGCGCGAGTGAGCGCACCTGTGCGGTAGTAAGCGGCGTGTTGAGTTGGGCGAGAACTGCCGTGGCCGGTGTAAGCAGAATCATGAAGAGGCATATCCTGAGATTCATTTGGACCATGCCCTTGGATTGTCGTTGGCCGATAGGGTTGGGGCGGGAGGCAGTGCCGTCACTGCCGGCACTGCGGCAACGGGGCTGTCGTCTGTATCAATATCAATACAGCGTGTAACGACTCTCACGATGATTTCAGTAGTAGTGCGAACATATGCGTTCTTGGAAGTGGTATTACCAGATTCTGTGTTCTTCGAAGTCGAACGGGTTCTGAGTTCGCCTTTGATGAGGAGTTTGTCGTCGGCGACAAGCCGTTTCGCAATATCCGTCATTTGCGGTCCGAAGAAAACCAGATTGAAGGTGCTGGATACAGGCTTTTTCTCGGTGCTGAGAAAGCGACTTCCAACAGTGAATTTGGCGTTGGCGATTTGCAGACCATCGGGCAGGGTGCGGTGTTGTGGATCTTCCGCGAGTCGGCCGGTCAGTTGCACATCGTTGATGTCGGGGAAAATGATCATTTTGCATTCTCCTGGGTGAAGTTGGCTGTTGGAGTGACGGCCAGTTCCTCGGGCGGAGCGTCGAAGGTGTCGTGCTCGTCCTGCTCGTAGTCCTCCTCGTCTTCTCGTTCCTGTTGGCTATCACGTTCAAATTGAGCAGCGGTTTCAGTGATTATTGTGTCGTCCACGGGAACAACTCTTGTCTGGGCAAGCTTGGGCGCTTGTGTGTCGTCGGCTTCTTTTCTTTTCTTGTTGGTTATTTCCGTAAGGTGAGGATTCTGCTCCAAGCTAACTATGGAATCTCCCTGAGATTCGGCGGGAGCGGGTAGTAAGTGCATCGAGCGAGGCCGCTCCGGCTCAGTGGGAGCTTTATATAAAGACGTGCTGTCGGCGAGCGGCGGCGAGATTTTGGAGCGGAGAGTGAATTCTTTGTCCAGAAAAAAGAGGATCTGAACACCGTAGATTGGCCGTTCGCCAGAAACAAAGATAAGCATGTCGCCTGGCCCTACGATCTTTTCGTCTGGTTGTCCGGGATTGAGTTTGGTTGGCTTCCGCAGTTTCGATATTTCGTCGGCGGTCATCAGTTGACGCTCTACGAGCTGAACGCTCGTGCTCATTTGATTCTGTGCGCTTGAGGTTCGGGCACCGCTGTAGCTCACCGTTGCGTGGCGGATCGTGCGTTTGCCGGTCATCTCCGAGATGAGTTGCGCTGTTTTCTGATTGTTTGGCGCGTAAACGATGCGGACGTGGCAGTTTGAAACGATAGTCTCGTTCTGCCCGTAGGCTTTGTAAAGCTGCTCGAAGTCCTGGGTGATGAGGTAGGCTTTGAGTCCGAACCCGCCCATGACAGCCATGGCTGTTTCAAAAATCTCCATCTTGCCCAAACTCGGGAACTCGTCGATCAAGAACAAAAGCCTGAATGGGTTTTTGACGGTCTTGGCCTTATCGAAATCCATGTGTTCTGTGAGGCGATAGACAGCCATTGAAAAAAAGAGTCTGACAAGGGGTTTGAGGCGAATTTGGTCCGGAAAAGGGATGACGAGATAGAGGGAGATTGGACGGTCAATTGCTGGACCGTTTTCTGTGGGGATTCCAACGAGGTTGAGGATCGAGAAGTCGCTGTAGGCGACTGCATCCCTTACCAGAGGATCGGCGTAGACCTGGAGCGGGTCGGTTAGCGAGCCAATGATTGAGCCGAATTCTTTCTCGCCCTTGAGTAGCATGGCGCTCATAGTGCTTGCGATAGTCGGATGAGTGGAGAGTGTGTGGTCGCGAACGCCTGGGAATGGTTGGTGCTTCGGATCGCCGGGGTTCAAGGCGTGGAGAGCTGGGCTGCGGTGAGCATACGTTTGCAGGGCCTTCATGACCTTTTTAAGGCCATTCTCCGCATCTGTTGCAATGTCGAGGAGATTGGCTGGCGTGGGTTGGGCATAGCTTTTCTCGCGTGCCTCATAGAAAAGGTGAAGAATGAGCGCTGCTCCCAGTGTGATGGCCTGTTTCAGGAAGTAGTCGTCGTCGAGCTTGGCTCCGGTGTCGAGAAGCATCTCGGAGAGTTTGCGAGCGTCTCCGACTTCGTGTGTGGTCCCAAAGCGCAAGACACTGAGGGGATTGAAATGCGCGGTTTCTTTCTCTAATGGGGAGAATTTGAGACACGACTGACCCAAGGTCTTTGAGCGATAACCGGAGGTGAGAGCCCAGTTCTCGCCCTTGAGGTCATAAACGATTACGCTTTGATCCCATCCCAGTAGTGTCGGGATCACAAGGCCAACGCCCTTGCCAGAGCGGGTCGGGGCCGACGCAATGAGGTGTTCCGGGCCGTTGTGTTTTAGGTAGTGGACGTAATTGCCGTCGCGGAAGCCTCCGATGTAGACGCCTTCGGTGGTGTTGAGAATTCCGTTTTCGAGCAGGTCCACTCTTGTTGCAAAGCGCGCCGATCCGTGGACATCCTCGGCCCCTTCCATCATTTTCCTTGAGCGGCGGAAATTGGTAATGAGTACATACGCCGCTGCCAGGGCGGAGCAGACGACGACGAGAATGATGCTCATGTCGACCGTTTGTTTGACGTATGGCACCGCGGATTTTGTGTATCTGAGAAACCAGAATGCCCACATCCACGGAGCGTAGATCCCGCCCTTGCCCATTTGGACTAGCGGAGCGCCTAGAGCCTGCGCGTATTTGAAGCGCACCGCAACGAACTGGGTGCCGACGAAGTTGGCGGTTCCCAGAGCGAATAGACCCGTTGCGATGGTCGCCCAATGAAAGGTGCCAAAATTCTGGGGGACTTCCGGAGTTCTATAAGGTAATTTCTGTTCGTCTGACATAGTTTCTCCTGGGTGGTTCTTATGGTTCGCTGATTATCCGCGCTCGAAGTCGCGCTCTTTCTGAGGTGCTTTACGTTCGCGCTCCATCTCGGGCTCACTGCGTTTGAGAGCTGTGAGAGTTCTGTCCAGCGATTTCTTCTGCTCGGGCGTAACGTAGGCAGAGTAGAGGTTGTTGTTGTTGTGAAACTGAATAGAGATGTGAGCGTCTGTCACCGTCCGGCTCTCACCCTTCGCCATGGCCTCCTCCAAAGCAGCCCTTTTTTGTGGCCGCAGTTGTTCGCCTGCGAGGAGGATCTCTACGTCTTGTTTTGATAGAGTGACGTAGGAATGTGGTGTGTTCGCCTTGGCGATTGCCTTATCCAATCGGCCTAGCCAACCTGGGCGCTGTTCTGCTGGGCTGTGACCGGAGCGAAGCGAACGGCTGATCGCATCATTATTGATAGATTCATCCGCGTTCCCATGCTCCTGGACGATGATGCGGCCGTGATGGCGCTTGATCGTTATCAACTCATTGTTTTTGAGTCCCTTCTTTGCTCTCAGCGCCTCCGTGTCCGAGCGGTGTGGAAGCATGACGACTTTGCCGTCAACGCTTTCGATAATCATGTAACGCTTGCCGCTATTCTCGTCCTCGTTATGGCCGAGCACCCGCCCCTGGAGGATGTCGATGTCGTTCCATTTTGCGCTCAGAATGTCACTCCCCACGGCTGAGGCAGGCTCCATTTTGTTCGTGAGCATCCTTTGTTTGTCGCCCGCGAACGAGAGGGCCTTCAATTGTGAGGTAAAGTCTTTCGGCAATTGCCACGTGTCGTCGGACAGTCGCTTGGCGAGACCCATCTTTTCGAGATGCTGGAGTCTACGTTCCAACAGGAAGACTTTTACTGGATCATATTTGCGAAGTTTGTCCAGCGAAGGATTGCTCTCTGCGAAGATGAGCCCCTCGGCCTGTGCTGTGCAGTTCTTGACGATGATCTGGTCGAGAGATGTTTGACGAGATTTCGTGACCTCGGCCACGGCGGCTGTGTCTATCTCCTTTTCCGTCCGAAAGCCTAATTGCGCCGTCGCCGCGTCCTGCGCGTGTTCGCGAAACCCGGTCTTGATGTAGTCCTTGCTGAATGAGAGTGGCTTTCCATCGGCCATGACGCCCCGCAAGGCCACATGAGCGTGTGGATGGTCTGTATTCGTATGGATAGCGGCAACCCATTCCAGCTTTGTTCCCGTGTCGGCTTGTATCTTTGCCATTGTTTCTCTCGTGTATCGCTCCATATCGAGCCTTGTACCAGCCTCTGGCGAGATAATGATGCGGAAGAGACGTTCATCGCCGTCTTTTTGCCAAGAGTCGAGCGTCGAGGGTATATCAATTCCCTTCCCTTCCTGGTTGAAACCTGCGTGCTCCTTTCCGGTTGCAGCCTCGCGCTGAATGTACAGGCCGTGAGCCTTCCAGTGTCCCGCTGTCTTCGACGTTACATATGTGACCCTCACAGCGGCTCGTTGGCGTCCTGCCGCCGCTTTAGACTTTGCTTGTCTTTGCTCGAACTTTTCCCGCGCGGCGCTCGATCTTTTGTTGCGCGATGTTGCCGCGCTTATCCGCATGATTCTGGCTATTCCCCTGCATGTGGTACTGAGGGCACGTTCGCTCTTTGCCTTACGTGAGGTACCACCAAGCGTAATACCGTGCTTGTCGTCGAGTGGACGGCTCATTTTTTCTTTGCGCAAGGTTGCTCTTGCCGCTTTAACTTTCATCGGCATCTGTATCCCCCTGGTCGGCGCGAGCGCGTCTCTCTATGAGTTCGCTGCTTGCCCTCTGGAGGAGATATTCGTATTCGTCCATCCCATTCAGTTCGAGGTAACGTTTGTCTTCCGCCGCTGGCTTCGGTATCCGAACAATTAGCCACTTGGCTAGTGCATGTTGAAACCCCTCCGATGCGTGAATGATTGTCTTCATCGTTCTGAGATCTCGACTCATGTCCTTGCGAAATTGCGTGAGCGTTGCAACAACAGCGTCGCGCAATTGCGTCGTTACGCTGTCATTGCCTGTGCGATGTTTGTCGAGAAGATCGCTGAAATAGGCATTCACGGTGCCGTAGCGGCCTGCAATGACCTCGGCATTAACGTATTGGATATTCGCCTCAGTAAGTCGTAACGAGACCCTTACCAGGCGTTTTGGGCCGTGTTTGGTTGGCATAATGGAAGCGATTATAACAGGGTGCAAAATGCTGCAAAAGGTTACATTGGTGCCGACATATAGCTACTTAGAAGGAAAGAAGATACACGCAAAAAACCTCCACGCGCAGCCAATCTCTTTATGTTCCTATACGGCTTAGAATCTGACTGCTTAGATGAATCTTTCTCAAGCATCTAAATCGGTGTTGTTCTAACTGTGTCCTAACAGTGTATTAAGTGTGTTTTTCGATAACTTTAGTGTCTGAAACGTGTTTGATATGTGTCCTAAATGTGTTTCTCGCTGGTAAGGTGGTCTTAGGACGGAAAAGCTATGCCGAAATGGATTGACCGGGTTCAAGGTGGAATCGAAGAGTCCGGCTTTCTTGAACCAGAGACAACGGTTGCGAAGTTGCTTGCAATTCTCCCAACTATTGAGGAGGCTTTGCGGATCGGGAGAACACATAAACAATGTGTGGAGTACCTCAAAACGCAAGGACTGGTACTCAGTGTTCCCTACTTCACGAGGGCGCTGAAATTAGCAAGAAAGAAGGAATCTAAAAACGCTAAGCGGGCCGCTCTGGTAGTCAAGAGCGCGCCAACGACTCAACCAATAGGCGCAAGGAAAGCGAGTATAGTTCGTCCAACCCACACGGTAGTACGCCAGAATGGGGTGGTCATCAGCAGCCCGGTGAAAGACGACGGCGTGGTCCGAACACCAAACATGAATGATTTTCTCTAAAGGGAGAGGTGTGATGCAAAAGCAGTCAATCGTGGAACTATTGTGGGAGAACGATATACACATCGTTCTTGCGGCCAAGGGCGGTATCGGAAAAACATTCGTCGCGAGTCTTTTCGCACAATTTGCCGAGCGGTCCGGCAAAGCAATGAAGGTGCTCGATCTGGATCAAAGCAATGACATGTTGGCCCGCCTGCCATCTTTGCACGCAGAAAGTATTTCTCTCTTATCAGACAAGCGGTTCGATGCGGCAAAGATGGATGCGCTTATCAAGAGAATGGTCACGGAACCTGGGCCGTACATCCTGGATGTGGGAGCATCGACCTTTATTGATGCGTGGCGCTACTTCATCAAATATCAAATGTTCGCTCTCCTGAAGAAGCAAGGGCGAAGGGTGATCATTCATTCAGTCATCGTCGGCGGCCCGGAAATGCCTGACACAATGAAGAGTTTTCAAGATGTTGCCAGCGTCGTACCAGATCGACAAGTGATTGTCTGGCTCAATCCCATTCGCGGATCTGTGGCGATGGCTGGCAAGTCTTTTGTGGAGATGTCCTTGTATTCAGACAACGTGGACAAAGTGCTTGGGGTGATCCAACTCCCTGAAGCCGATGAGGCCACACTCGGCGATCTGCACACAATGGGCCTGAAGTTGTATACGCTCTCAACCGTTGATGAGTGTGACGATCTTGAATTCTTTTCCAAGCATCGTCTGACGATCTACAGAGAGGAATTATTCGGGCAGATCGGTGACACCTGGGAGGTGCTCGTTGGAGACTCAAGAGCGGCGGCGTGAGTGGGCGCGGGAGCTGTGCGTTGAAGTGTTTCGGTCAAGCGATGTGAAGCTGCGCGAGGGTGATTCAATCATCCTCGTGGCGGCTGTCTTTCGGAAGATGCTCGACGCATGGGTGGTCGAGAATCAAGAGACGCTTGACGTGCAAGAGACGCGAATGAGAGAGATGGCCGGAGACTGGGAGTCGCACCTGGGGGCGACTCTTAAAGAGCACGGAGAGAATCTTCGAGCGGGATTGGCAGCGGACATCGATAGAGCGGACTTCAATGCCTCTCAGGCGGTAAATAAGGCGCTGAGTATCACGGGCCGTGACGCACACTGGAAGTTTCGAGGGCAGGGCTTCCTGGCAGGAATGGCCTGCGTGGTTCTTGTCTTTCTTCTTGTTCGGATCTTTTGATGATTCGGCTCTCTTGACCGGGGTGGGAGAGGAGTAGACTGATGGCATATCCGGTTCCGTGGCTTCCCCACCTCCCTGCCCTGAACCGCTGTATCTCTCTATTGAAGGGCCGCGCCGATGTTCCCGGCGCGGCCCTTCGTATTGCCGGGACATGGTATTATTGCGCAACCGCGCAATAATACCGCTCGCGCAATAGTCTCGCAAATGGCAGAAACCACAAGGGAAACAGCACAACCAAAAAGAAAGGAACGGGAAAATGGCCCGTCGAATCTCGTGGCTTCCACGGCTCCCTTCCATGCTGCGATCAGTGAACGAGTCGGTTCGGTCGCACTACGGCTGCTCAGACCTGGAACGGATTTTCGAGGTCCAACCTCGTTCGGCCCAGATGCTCATGGGCCTTATGCCTACGGTTAAGATTGGCAAGATGCTGCTGGTCGAGCGGGAGGCCCTGGCGGGGCTACTGGCGCGCCTGTACGGTGCGCAGGACCCGGCACAGGAGCTGGAGACTATCCGACGAGAGGGAAAACCTGCCATTGTCCGGCGTAAGCTGCGAGAACTGATCCAACAGGATTTGGATGCGGATGCGACGGTTTTGCCGCCGAACGTGGATCTGGAGCCGGGAGTTCTGACGGTGAGGTTTCAGACGGTGGAGGAGCTTGCGGCGTCGCTGTGGCGGTTGTCGATGCTCTTGGACGCAGATCTGGAAGGGTTCGCAAAACGATACGAGCCCGCCTCAGGAGACCTGGACGGGCTCGAGGTGAGCGAGGCAGAGCGAAGCGATGCAGCGTGGATTCGGGAGTTCCTGGCCGGTCGGGCGTAGCGGAGTTCACGCATACGTTCCCGACGCGGGTTAGGGTTTGCTGGCACGAAGTTGTGCCAATTCATCGCTCTCGTCGAGAAGCTGCTCCAAAGATAAAGGGAGAGATAAGCCGTTCATTTTGGCATATTTATGGAATCTTGCAACTATGGAGACATAGGGCCGCATCGCTATGCCCTGAGTTGGTTCGTTTCGGGTTGGCCTTTGCATCGTGGAGCGCGTGTAAGGTTCCCTGCTGGAAAAGCCTGCTTCCGCCGCAGCGTTGTCAATTTCTTGTAGGTTACGGAGCGGCTTCGCCAGGGGTCTGGGCTTGATCTGATCGATGAGGGATACAGACTGAGCAGGCTTTGCGGGTGTGTCGGGGCTGGGTTTGAGGCCGAAGTCAGACATTATGCTACCTCCTCATTGTCGGCGGCGGTTGAAACGAGGGTCTCGATGAGTTCATTTGCGAGGGCTGTTGCGTTGGCAATCGCGCCATCGAGGTTGCCGACGTTGGCAAGCTCTTTGAGCGCAAGCCGTTCATTAAACATCGCCTTGTATGCTTGTCGTTCGTCAAGGTTGGTACTGAATCGCTTGGTCCCGCTTTCCGTGATCTGTGCCTCTAATTGCTTCTGGGACCGCGATACAGGCGCGCCGGGGGCGGGTGTCCTGGTCAACAAAAGGCGGCAAGGGATGCTGCTGTTGGAGTTCGACCGCTGTCTAGTTTTTTCTTCAATGCGGACAGCGTTGATCGCTTTGGCGGCTTGACGCACGTCAACTGCACTGGCCTGGATGGGAATGATGACAAAATCCGAAAAGGCTATTGCGCGAGAAACAACGAGGTTAGCTGTGCCTTCGAGATCGACGAACACGAATTGGTGGGTCTCGGCCTGTGCCTCGATGGTGTCAATGATGGTGTCTTCTTTGGCGTTCCCGATTACAGTGACGCTCGACTTCGAAGCGCCATTGGTACGCCAATCATTGATTGGTTGGTTTGGGTCGGCGTCAATGATGCAGACAGAAGCGCCGGTTTCCGCAAGTGTTGTGGCAAGAACCAGCGTGGTGGTGCTCTTGCCCGAACCGCCTTTGGGGTTCGCTGTACAAATAACAGCCATGCAATAGCCTCCAGAGCCGGACATGACTAGACTAGCATAGCCTTGACTATGCTAGGCCAACATATTCAAGTCTAGCACTGAATAGACTATACTAGACGTGATTTGGCTAGTCAAGGCTTGGCAAGGTTTATCTAGTCTCTACTATGCTAGACTAGACTAGCATTGCCTATACTGATCTAGTCTAGTCTCTACTATGCTAGACTAGACTAGCATTGCCTATATTGATCTAGTCTAGTCTAGGATTTATAGAGGTCTTGGTCTTCAACCGGCCATAGCGGCTGCTGAACATCTAGTGTTCGTTCATGTTGTAGGTCGTCGAGTACGCGAGTCCAGAAGGCCACACTTCGCTCCGTGCGGGCGAGTCGCTGCTGGGCCTTCCTGAGCTTCTGCTGAGCCGCACAGACCCTGCGCGCCAGGGAGTTGTGTCCCGGCCTGCTCATTGTCTCGGATGTCCGCATAATACCTACTTGCTTGAGAACGACGCTTCGCACTTCAGGGACGTACCTGCTTCCGTGCTCGGGTCGAAGTGTACTTCGCATATTTCAGTTGCGCCGCCTGGTTGCCTTTGTGGCGCATGTCGCGCCGGAGAATATCCTCGATGATCGCGCGCTCGGAAACATCGTGGGAGTGCGCGTAGATCGCATAGGCGAAATCCGCGCGGCTCAAGTCATTATCGTAACGCGGATCGTCGTGGAACTCCTCGATGGTCTTGAGACGGCGGGGCGTCTGGTAAAAGAAGGTACTGGAAGAGCGAGGCCGGGGCGCTGGAGGCGCTGCCTCGGGCGCGGGCAGGCTGAGAGTTGGTGCGGCGGTGAAGACCGTTTGTTCAGCCTTGTGGAGTCGTACAAACGGGTAGTAGCCGTTAGCTAGTCTTCGATTGGGCTTCCGATTAGTGAACCCGGCGAGGCGACCGGCGTGTCGCCGTCCAAAAGCGCCCATATCCGCTCCAGTCAACCGGGCAAGCGCCTTGGAGAATTCGTGAGACTCATCAGGCGTGAGGTCTCGCCCATGATCCAACCACGCTTGATAATTGGCGGGCGATGTTTCAACAATCACACATGGCTCGTATCCTGTGCGCTCCATATCGTCGAGCTGTGTGCGACTGAGGTCGTCGAGCATCGATAGATGACTGCCGGTCGGGCGAATATTGATATTGAAGCCTTGAACGTTTTTCGCTTTCAGCCATGGCACTCGCCGGAGCAGGGAAGCGGTAGTTTCATTGCTAAGATACGCTTCGGTACTGTCTCCAAAGCGTAACAATAGTAACTCGAAACTGTGAGTATGCATGGCGTCGAGTTGCCGATGTATTTGTACGTCCGACGATCTATCTAACGAAATGCCCATACGAGATGTCCATGCTTCGCGATTGTGGCCTCCGAGATAGCACCAAAGTAACGCGAATCGTAGCTTAGTTTGTTATAAGTCGAGAGCACCCACACTGTTCCGGGCTGCACTGTATACGTTCCTTCGGGCCATTGATTCATGGAATTTCCATGGGCATCATGCGCGTAGGACTCAGTGTTCGGCAACCGAACACCGTTAACGGAAATGCCCTGATGAGTGACGGTGACGACGTCTCCCGCGCGGGCTGCAACAGGCTTTAACAGTGGGGCATGCCCGTCGGGGCAGGCCCATGATTCTGCCCTGTAACCCCTATCAACACTGACGTTTGACGCATTACCTGTTGGGCAGAAGCACACGAGTGGATCACTGGGTGAGTCCGTAAGACGGTAGATTCCGGGCGGCTGAGACTGGGTGAGATTTTGCCTGAAGCCGACCATATATAAGGCCGTAAGACTCGCTGTCGGAATCAGAATCGTCGCCGTTACGGCAAGTGTGCGGCGACGTGACAGCATGGCGCGGATACGAAAACGCATGTTCTTTACCTCGCAATGTGTTACTCAACTAAATCATTTGTGTTAGTTATTCTGGTAAAGTATATATATAGCATATTGAGTGATTGTAGAAACTGATTTTGGAGGTAGTGCATGGCTTCCGCCCAGGGTGCGATCCATGAGCCAGTTAAAATTGACCGGCGCATAGAAGAGAAGTTCCTACACGAAATGGGTCCTGATCTCCGGCGAACTCTTGAAGATGAGACGGTCGAGGATATTTGTCTGAATCAGGATGGGCGGGTGTGGGTGAAGAGGCGCGGCGGCGGCTTCGCTCACGAGTTCAATATGGAAGCCTATTGGGCTCTGACAATGATTGGTACTGCCGCATATCTAAAGGGCGACAGGATTGTTGACTGTGACAATCCAATTTTAGAAATAGACCTGCCCATCTTCCAGAGCCGATTTGAGGCGATCATCCCTCCGGTCGTAGTTGCGCCCATCTTCGCTCTACGCGGTCGGGCACGCAACGTGTATACCTTCGACGATTACGAGGAGTCTGGAATCCTCAGTGACAAAGACGACCCATTGAATGTAAAGCGTAAGGCAGAAGACAGACTCGCCATGTGCGCAGGCTTGAGTCATAAAGAGATTTTTAACCTCGCCATCTTGCAGAGATGGAACGTACTTGTGGCCGGATCGACGGGTTCAGGCAAGACCACTCTTTGCAACGCTTTTCTCGAAGCGCAGAAGCGATTGACTCCTAATCATCGGACGATCCTGATTGAGGATACGCCGGAGTTGAACTGCGAAGTCGAGAACTATGTAGCCATGTTGTCCTCCAGTAAAACCACGATGCTCGATTGCCTTAAAGCGACGATGCGCCTGAAACCTGACCGCATAGCGGTCGGCGAGGTGCGCGGCGGGGAGGCATTGACCTTATTGAAGGCGTGGAACACGGGGCACCCTGGCGGCTTCGCAACGCTGCACGCGGACGACGCATACGGTGGTTTGATGCGTTTGCAGTCGCTCGTTGCCGAAGCAACGACATCTCCACAACAGGAGTTCATCGCGAAGGCTGTCAATCTCGTGGTGTTCATCGACGGCGACCCGGACTTACCCAAAGGCCGCAAAGTGAAAGAGGTTTGTCTGGTTTCAGGGTATGAGGAGGGCCGCTACATCGTGAATTACGTTTGAAGCTCTCGCCCTTATATGAGCGGGAATTGTCCAGGGCTATCAACCATTAACGCCGGAACACCGGCAACCAGGAGAACGCGTATGACGTGCAAGATGAATATGAAATTTAAAACTGTGTCAGTTGGTCTTATGGCGCTCAGCGCGATTCAGAGCGCACATGCGAGCACTACGTCGATTGCCTCACTCGAAACACCGCTGAAGACGCTTCAAACGTCTCTTTCGGGACCTGTGGCGCTGTCGATTGGCATCATTGCCGTAGTCATCACGGGCGCAATGCTGATCTTCGGCGGCGAGATCTCCGACTTCGGCAAGCGCATGGCCTACGTGGTTCTCGTGCTCGGTATTTTGCTGAGCGCAAACACATTGGTCACATCTCTGTTCACGACCACATCGGCGCTGATCTTCGGCTAGTCTGAAGCGCGCGTGTATGCGGTTAATACGCGCGCGCTTCTCTCTTTTGTAAAAGGGCAAAACACAACCAAAAGAAAGATATACAAATGCGTAAACCTATTTTCATCATGCTGATACTTCTGTTGGCCGTCGCCTGTATTTTTGGGGCAACGTCGACCACTGTGTTGAAGATCCCATTGGTTGCACACTTCATCGGTTCTCGTGGAGCTACTGTAGGGTTTGATGTAGTCACCGTGCCTGTCCTGGGCATAGGTCTTAGCTTTAGAAAATGGGGAAGCAGTACTCTGCTTATTGCTTTAGCTATTACACAGACCACACTCTACTATTGCCTGCGGTAAACAAAGGTATCTCACACGGGCTCGGAATAAGCAGGACAAGCAGCGCAAAGAAAGGTAGGAAACGACTATGGCGATGGACACTCCGCGACAGATTTTGTATCACGTGTCGCTTAATCGCTACAACATGATCATGGGTGCGGATCGCAGTGCGATCCTCATGACTGGGATGTTCTCCATGATTTTGATTGTGTTGATTCAGACGTGGTGGTCTATAGCTCTCGGAGTCCTGGTCTGGATTGTGTCAGTTGGGATTCTGAAGCGTGTAGGAAAAGTTGATCCGCTCATGCTACAAGTTGCGGCGAGGCACTTTCTCTACAAAGATTATTACCCGGGGCAGTCGGGGCTGGACCGGAAATCGGTTGGAACGCCCGTCAAATGGGCGGGGGGGAAAAACTGATGAGGATTGATGAGGCGCGCCGGAAGGCGTATGGTGTTCCCGATTTGTTGCTGTATGCGTCATTGGTAGATGACGGCGTTATGCTGCTGCAGAATGGCGCATTGCAGGCAGCGTGGTCGTTCCGTGGTCCTGATCTCAGTTCCTCAACGTTTGAAGGGATGGACAGTATCAGCCGCCAGTTGAACAGCCTCATTAAATTGGGGTCCGACTGGATGATTCATTGCGATGCAATCAGAAGTTTTGCGCCCGGCTATCCGGCCGAGGGAGCCTTCCCTGATCCGGTGACGCAGTTGATCGACGCGGAACGCCGCGCACAGTTTATGCGCGAAGGAACGCATCTTTCGAGCGACTACTTCCTCGTACTTACCTATCTCCCACCTCTGGAGAAGGAGGAGAAAATTAAAGGGTTCTTGTTCTCGACGCCAAACGAAAAGAGGGTTGGCGTCGCCGAGCAAGTGTTGACGTATTTCAACGAGAAGGTAGTGACCTTCGACGTGATGTTTCGGTCGTTGCTCATGGCAACCCGACTGGGACGAGTTGTAGAGCGGGACGAGTTTGGGAACGAGGTATGTTTCGATACACTTCTTCGGTATCTGCGACGTTGCGTTCAAGGTGAGGATTACAAGTTCGCCTTGCCTGAAATGCCGGTCTACTTGCACGACACGATTGGCGCTATAGACCTAATAGGTGGAGTCGAGCCGCGTCTCGGTAAGCGACACATGGGCGTGGTTGCCATCGACGGTTTTCCGTCCTACTCGTCCCCTGGGCACTTGACTGTGCTTGATTCACTGCCGTTTGAGTATCGCTGGAGCACTCGTGCAGTGATGCACGATTCTGAGCAGGCCAAGCCTATTCTTCAATCCCGCTTCAAAAAATGGAAGGGAATGGAGCGCGGCTTTCTCGATCAACTTTTTGGCAAAGTAAATGGTCGCATCGATCAGAATGCGCGCCGTATGGCGAATGACGGCGACGGAGCGCTCAGCGTGAACGCTGCGGGCGATGTGCTGTTCTGCTGGTATACCTCGAACATTGTGCTCCTGGATGAGGATCGGCAACATCTAGAACACAATTTGAACGAGGTAGTGAAGGCATTAAAGAACGCCGGTTTCGGAGCGCGGATAGAGAATCTGAATGCGATTGAAGCGTGGCGTGGCACTCTGCCTGGGGATGGCAATTCCAACCCTCGGAGGTTCTACGTTCACACGCTGAATGTGGCCGACTCTCTTCCTATCGCCGCAATTTGGGCAGGCGAGAAAGAGTGCCCCTCGGAGCAGATGCCGCCACACTCACCGCCTCTGCTGATGGCAAGTTCTACCGGATCGACCCCGTTCGCCCTTAACTTGCATGTGCAGGACTTGGGCCACACGGTTGTTCTCGGTCCGTCCGGGTCGGGAAAGTCCACGTTGCTCGCGCTGATGGTGGCTCAATGGTTCCGGTATCCGAATGCCCGCGTCGTTTGCTTCGACAAGGGCCAGAGCATGTATGTGCTCAATCAGGCTTCGGGCGGGCAATTTTATGATTTGTGCGGCGAGACGGACAATATCAATTTCTGTCCTCTGGCCGATCTAGAAACGGGTTCTGATCGTACCTGGGCGGCAGGTTATATAGAGGATCTCGCTGAGATGAATGGGCTGGTTATTGACCCGAGCATCAGGAACGCGATCAACGAGGCCATCCAGCGGATGTCACAGAATAAGGAGTCTCGCTCAATGTGGGACTTCGTGGCAACCGTGCAGCACGCGGGTGTTCGAGATGCTCTGAAGGACTTCACATCGCAAGGACCAAACGGTGGGTTGTTCGACGCCAAAACCGACACGATGCGTGATTCGCGCTTTTTGGTCTTTGAGATGGACACCATCATGAGCGGCGGCGAAGGGGGATCGCGAGCACTGGTAGCGGTGCTCCTGTATCTTTTTCGCAACATTGAGAAGCGTCTGGATGGCTCGCCGACGATGCTAGTTCTGGATGAGGCTTGGGCGTACATCAAATTCCCTCAATTCTGCACCAAACTCCGGTCATGGCTGAAGGAGATGCGTAAAAAGAATTGCATCGTAATCATGGCGACGCAGAGCCTTTCGGATGTGGCGAACTCTGAGATTTCTGACGTGATTATGGAACAATGCCCGACGAAGATTCTCTTGGCGAATGTAGAGGCACAGAACGAAGGCTCGCGGGGGTTCTATGAAAAGTTGATAGGTTTGAATGCCCGCGAGATTGTGAACATCTCCAAGATGACCCCGAAGCGGCACTATTTTGTTACCTCGCCGGTAGGTAAGCGCACCTTCGCGCTCGGTCTTGGCGGTGTTGCGATGTCGTTCGTCGGCGTGTCCTCGGTCGAAATGCGCAAGAAGTTCCAGTCTATTCGTGCAACATACAAAGACACTTATGTGTCTGAGTGGCTGCGCTGGAGGGCCGCTTCGACAGGTAACAAGGCGCTGCTCGGATGGGTCAAGTTCTTTGAACAGCAGTTGGAGAAATTGAAAGGAGTAATCGCATGAACATGTTTTGTGGACGCAAAGTGACGCGTCACATTGTATTGTCGGTTGTTTGTCTCTTGTTTTTGGGCGTAGCAACTCCTCGGCGCGCTGACGCACAGTTGGCTACATATTGCGAAAACTGCTCCGATTGGTGGGATCAGCTTACTCAAGAGATCTACGAGAACTCGACGATGATACAGACTGCTCAATCGTTGGCTACGCAGCTTCAGCAATTGCAAGCTCAATTAAACATGGCAAAGATCACTCCCACGCAGGCCTTCTCGCGCGTGAGCGGAATCATGAACAACCTCAATCAGGTATCGCAGGGTGGGCAGGCGCTGTCATATGCGATGGGCAACCTCGACAATCAATTCACAGCAAATTATGCAAAGGTTGGCTATGCCCCGACCACGTCATATGCAACTCGCTATTCGCAGTGGTCGGCAACGTCTCTGGACACGACACAGAAAGCGCTGGATGTTGCGAATTTGCAAAGTCAAAATCAGAGCGGCGAGTCGGACTTGATTACCAATTTACAGTCTCAAGCTCAATCAGCGGATGCGGCTGTGAGTACGGTCCAGGTGGGGAATCAGGTTGCCGCAGAGGAGTTGAACCAGTTGATGCAATTGCGGCAATTGATGATGTCCGACATGTCCTCAAAGGCTGCGTTCCAGGCGCAGCAAATTAAGGAACACGATGAGGCTGCTGCACTGGGAGGTATGGTGCAAGCGAGCGGGCCTAGCATTACCGACGTGAATACTGCGGGAAGCACATTGAACGGCACGAACTGAGCGCGTGGATGCAATTTACAAGTAAGAGGAAAACGGGGAAAACGATGGCGGAATATATAAGAACGAAGCTAAGCCGGTGGCGGGTATGGGTATCACTCGCTGTGATTGTGTTCAGTGCCGTCGTTTGCCCTGTTTCGGTGATTGCTCAAACCGGCGGCGGAATCACATCGTCCGGTGGAACCACATCTGTCGGTGGTGATGCTTACTTTACCCCCGGTGCGGGTGGATCGTCAGCGGGGCCTACGACAATCATAACGACGTTTCAGAATGCAACCGCTGGATGGTTGACGGCCATGACTCCGATTGCCACATCCTTGTTCTGGGCTCTGGCCGGAATCGATTTTACTTGGACGTGCATTTCATTAGTGCTCCAGCATGACGATCTGAAGTCATGGATGGGCGGCTTCATCCGCAAGATTCTTACCATAGGTTTCTTCGCTGCCTTGCTGACCAACGGGGCAACATGGATCGCGGATATAGTGAATTTCTTTATTAGCATTGGGGGCACGGTTGGCGGCACAAATATAGCGAATTTGAACGCCTCCAGCATTATGGGTACGGGGATAGTTATCGCAGGCGACATGTTGACGGGGGGGAAGGGGGCTCCGAGCACGGGAGCGTCGATCATGTCTTTGTTTACCAATCCGGTTGGAAACATAGCAATCGGTTTGTTGATGGTTTTGGGGGCCTTCCTGATAGTGGTCTGCTATGTGATTATCGCTTTGCATTTTGTGATGGCGATGGTCGAAGCATATATAACGATTGGCGCTGGGTACATCTTTCTCGGTTTCGGCGGGTCGCGCTGGACTGTGCCATACACGGAGAAATATCTAGGCATGGTTGTCAGTGCCGGTGTGCGAATCATGGTTTTGGAAATGATGATAGGTCTCGGTAAACCGCTTGCCGCCACATGGCAGACGATGGCTGTCACGGTTGCCCGAACTCCCAGCTTATTGACCTTTCCGGGAATTGCTGCCGGAGCATCGGCGTCGACTAGCTGGCAGGGTGTCCAACTATTGTTCGCTTTGATTTCCTCGATTGCCATCTTTGCTCTTTGCTGCTGGACCATCCCATCGATTGCTGCAAATGTGGCTTCGGGTGGATTGTCGATGTCGGGCGGGGATGTGGTTGGATCGGCGGCTGCCGCTGCAACTGCGATGTTCGCTACAAACTCGCTGATGTCGAACAACTCGGGCGGAAATAAGGGGAGTGAGGTTGCCTCCGTCGCTCAAGCCGCCGCCATGAAGGGCGCGGAGATGGGTACGCAACTGGCGATGGCCGCAGCGACTGGAGGTGCTTCCGCTGCCGCTGGAGCTGGCGCGGAGGCCGCTACAGCAAGTGTCGAAGCGGCCAGCTCCGCCGCTGCGGAAAGCGGTGCTGCCGCAGCCGGTGCCGGTGAAGTTGGAATGACGCCGGAGCCCCCGGATTCGGGCGGCGATGGCGGCGGAGGTGATGAGCCAGGGCAGGGCAGCGGCCAAGGAGGGGAGGCACAGGGGTCGTCGTCGGGCGCGAGCACGGAGGGCGAAGGTGCCGGTTCGGCGAGTGGGGCTTCCGCTTCTGAGGCATCGGCTGTCAACCAGGCCGACGCTCCAGCGACGGCGCCAGATGGTGCGACGGGGGGCGGGGACTCAATTACTCAATCCGGCGATATTGGCTCAACACCGCAGGCTCCTGGGGCTGACGGCGGCAGTAGTGAACAGTCGTCGTCTTCGAGTGGGTCCTCGACCGTGGCAGGGCAGGGAACTGCC
>Ga0224529_1000292_pt1 | contig 39665 bp, 38 predicted proteins | sample CBST50metaG_FD_179893 | JGI IMG/M metagenome (GOLD analysis project Ga0224529, IMG submission 179893) | Peat soil microbial communities from Stordalen Mire, Sweden - C.B.S.T50 | ecosystem: Environmental > Terrestrial > Soil > Wetlands > Peat | place: Sweden: Norrbotten County, Stordalen Mire...
GGGCTTAGTTACGCTGCTTTTAAGGGTGCCGGTGTAGTTGCTTCGGACTTGAAGCAATTACGCAGAGTGTTTAGGAACGAAGGAATGCCGGTAAGCAGGCACCGTCGCGAACTGCGGAAAAGCCCCTGACACCCGTTGACTAAGATTTCACCAAGGGGAGAAGAACAGCTATGGCGAAAAGTAATTGGGATCGCAAATTTATGGAGATGGCCGTCCTGGTCGCATCGTGGTCGAAAGACCCGAGCACGAAGGTTGGGTGCGTGATTGCCGATTCAGACCACGCACAACTCTCCGAGGGGTTCAACGGATTTCCGCGCGGTATCGCAGATGACGGACGGTTGCAGCAGCGCGAACTCAAGTATCGACTGATCGTTCACGCCGAGGCTAACGCAATTGCGGCAGCAGCGCGCAACGGTCACAGTCTGAAAGGGTCAACGGCTTACGTGACGTTCACGCCATGCGCTCAGTGCGCCGCGTTGCTTATCCAGGCTGGCGTGTCGCGAGTGGTGTCCGTCAAAGGGATCGTTCCGGATCGATGGAAAGCCGATTGCGATCTCTCTTTGGCCATGTTTCACGAGGCTGGAATCGCTTATGAGGAGTTGGATTAGGAAGTAATCGGCAACCCCTACCGCCCAACTTGACACGTTTTCGCGCTTCCGTGCGACGATGCCTCCGCAATGAGCCAGAAGCGCGAACTGCCCAAATCGCTCCCCATCGGACAACGCACCATTCAGGTGCGCGCACAAAAGTCCGGTGACGCCGAACCGTCCTATCCGCTCGTCCTGGCCACCGATCAACCGGTGCGCCGCGGCGGCTGGTATGGCTGGTATTACGAGGTGCTGGGCCACGACGCCGGCGAGATTGACCTGGGCCGCGCCGAGCGTGGCCTCTCTCTGCTCGTCAATCATGACCCCGACCAGCGCGCCGGCCGCATCGAGAACATCACCATCGGCAGCGGCAAAACCAGCGGCGATGCGCGTTTCGGCACCAACGACTTTGCCCGTTCCGTGCGTCAGGAAGTCGATGACAACACCCTCACCGACATGAGCGTTGGCTATCTGGTCAACGAATACCAGCGCGTGGCCGACATCGATCCCGACGACGATGAGGACGAAGACTATCTCGGAACCTATCGCGCCGTGAGCTGGGAGCCTGTCGAGGGCTCGCTCGTCGCCATTCCCGCCGATACCGAGGCAGGCCTCGGCCGCTCGCTCGATAAGGACGATCCCAAACTTCCCAAATATCCGGTGCGCTTTCTGGCCCCGGCCATCCTCCCCCCAACCATCACCACTGCGAAGGAGCAACGATCCATGGAACCCGTAACCGCCGTTCCCGAAACCCCCGCTATCCAGGTGGGCGCCGATCAGCTCGCGAATGAGCGCAAGCGGACGACCCATATCGCGCTGCTGGCGCGCCAGTACCCTGACATCCTCACCCGCGAAAAGGCGGATGAGTTCATCAACAGCGGAGCCGAGGGCAACGCCGTCTCTGCCTTCGTGCTTGAAAAGCAGCGCGCCGCGCAGCTCACGCTCAACTCCGGTTCTCCTGTCACCCTCACGGACAAAGAGCGCAAGCAGTACAGCATCGTGCGCGCCGTGCGCAGCATCTCGGCCGAGCGCACCGGCATCCGCGAGGAAGCCGGTTTCGAGCGCGAAGTCTCGCAGGAACTCACCAAGGTCCTGGGACGCGATTCGGGCGGCCTGCTCATCCCCACCATGGAGCCCATCTTCCGCCTGACCCCGCAGGAGATTCAGAAGCGCGCCCTGGTTACCAGCACCACCGCCGCCGGCGGGGCCACCGTGGCCACGGAACTGGTCAGCTTTCTCGATGTGCTTCGCCCCGCCGTCAAGGCCTTTGAGTTGGGCGCGGAGTTCATGGGCGGCATGAGTTCCAACTTCTCGCTGCCCAAGCAACTCACGGACTCTGACTTCAACTGGGTGGGTGAGAACCCGGGCGCTGACAACACTGACATCGACGCCACCTTTGGCCAGGTGGCATTCACGCCCAAACAGGCCACCGGTTCCACCTCGTGGTCTCGCCAGTTGCTCACCCAGAGCTCCATCGATGTCGAGGCCAAGATGCGCAACTCGCTGGTCCAGCGCGCGGCCATCGCCATTGACAAGGTGGCGCTTGCGGGCACCGGGACGGCCAACCAGCCCAAAGGCATCCTCAACGCCACCGGCGTTACGCTCATGTCCATCGGCACCAATGGCGGCGTTCCCATCTTCCAGAACCTGATCGACATGATCATGGATGTGGCCGTCTACAACGCTGACCGCCTCGGCATTCCGCGCTATCTCGTCACGCCTGAGATTGCGGGCTACCTGCAGGGCGTTCCCAAGCTGGCCAACACCATCGCCCAGCCCATCTGGACCAACGAAGGCGGCCAGGGTTACATCAATGGCTTCAAGGCCGACTGGTCCAACCTGCTGCCCAAGACCGGCACCAAGGGCACTGGCACCAACCTTCACGCCGGCATCGCGGGCGTCTGGAACTGCCTCACGGTGGCCGAGTGGGGCGCCATGGAGCTATTGCTCGACCCGTATACCGGTGCGAAGCAAGCCCTGGTCAAGATCATCGCTAACTTCATGGTCGACGTGGAACCCACCTATGCGCAGGCCTTCAGCGTGTACTTGGACGCCACCAACACCACGGCCGAGCCTTAATCCGGCGCGGTGACGAGTTACCCAATAAGACGGGGCTGAGTAGCGCAATGCGAAAGGCCCCCAACAAACTCAAATCTTTCCGAGGGGATATACATGGCAGTCGAACTGATCACGCCGAACACCGACAAGTTTCTCGCCATCGAGATTTTGAAGTCCATCATCGTCGAGGGCAAGCCCTTCCACAAAGGCGCGCAGATCAAGGTCTCTGCGAACGACGCGTTTGACTTGGTGCACCACGGCCAGGCCAAGTTCCTCAAACCCGGCGACGTAAAAAAGTAAGTCGCCCATGACGCTCACCGCGAACTCAGGAGTTATTGCCGTGCCCGATGAAACGCAGAAGTATCGTGCCACCCGCCCGGTGATCGCCGCCGGCGGTCCCGTGCAGGCTGGCGAAGAAGTTGCCTTGTCCGCGGAAGATGCGGCCGAGCTGCTTGCCACCGGCCAGGTCGAGGCGATCCCTGAACCGGCCGTTGCCGAGGAGTCCGCAAAGTAATGTTTGGCGATGCCGATCTCGGCGTGTTCACCGCAGACATGGGCGTGCCTGTGCTGTTCGGCGGCGTCATGGTCAAAGGCATCCTCAATAAACCCATCGCCACCAAACTGGCCGACGAGGGATTCGGTGGAATCTCCGTGCAGCAGACCACCATCGAGTTACCTTACAACGCCTTCACCACGATGCCGGAGCAAGGGGCGGCCATCGTCGTGAATGGCATAAGTTACACCGTCGCGGATGAAGCGGCCGACATTGACGGCGCGTTCCTCCGTTACCCGCTCAAGGCGGTGAGCTGATGCCCACCATCAATCCCAGCGTGCAGTCGCAGATTCTCGACGCCGTCGTGGCCGCGCTGAACACCACTCAATGGCTTGCTTATCGCACGCGCATGGCGTCTTTCAAGCCCGACCAACTCCCCGCCTTCAACGTGCTCCCCGACGACGGCGAGCCGGATTACGCCGAGTCTTATTCCGGCTCGGTCGATTGGAAGTTTCGCTTCCGCGTTCGCTGCATGGCCGCCGCGGTCAATGAAGTCGACAAGGCCGTGGACCCGCTCTTTGTCGCCGGTTCGCAGGCCATTCTCTCTGACCCCACCCTCGGCGGCCTGGCGCGCATCACGCGCTACGCCGGCCAAAAGTGGGAGCGCGAAGGCGACGCCGATTATGACCAGTGCGCCCTCGTCGTGACGTTTGAAACCGAATTCGGCACGTCCCGGGGCGATCCCAGCGTGCTTGTGCCCTAAGGAGGCCAACCGCAATGCCAGCCCTACCCGTAATTCGTCCCACCGGCGATTTTGCCCAAGCCAGCGTCGGCGCTTCCGGCTCCGAGACCCAGATCCTGGGCCTCATCGAGTGGTCGATCGATTGGAAGCGCAAGACGGTCGACTCCACCACCACCGACGATCAAGGCTTTGAAAGTTCGCAGGGTTCCACTATCTCGTGGACCGCGAAAGCCAAGTTCGCGTTCCTTGACGGCGATACCTCGCAAGCTACCAACATCACGGCCGCTCTCTCCACACCGGCGGGTGCAACTAAGTGGAACTTCTTCAACCAGGTCGCCACAGGCCGCGCATCCTTCACCGGCTCCGCCTGGATCGACGGCATCACGCTCACTTCCGGAGTCGGCAAACTCGTCGGCCTGGACGTGAGCCTCAAGGGCACCGGCCCGCTCACCGCAGTTGCGCAGATCGCCGCCATCGGCGGTGAAGCAGAAGACTAACTGAAGGGATCAGGGGGCACGGGTCAGTTCAGATCCCTGCCCCCGCACACGCGGGGATGACGGCGCGGCCTTGGGCTCATATACCCGAAGCTTCCGGGTTCGATTCCCGGCCCCGCACCCAACTTTACCGCCGGCCGCATCGCCATCGTGCAGTGCGGCCCCTTTTTCAAGTAACTATCCGCTGAGGGGGAATCAACTTCATGACTCACGCACTTCCCATCGAACCCGCACCGCGCCGCGGCCTCCAGCCCGACCCGCAGCGCTTCTTTATTCCTGTCGACCTCGACCGCGTGCGCGTGCTTTGCTTTGACAGCCGCGCCACTTTCCGCATCTATCAGCGCTACGGCGCCGGCTTCTGGCGTGAGCTCTTCGAGTCCGATCCCAAGGTCAAGCCTGACAAGGATGGAATCCGTCCCGTGCGTCTGCGCTCCCAGGAAGCCTTCGAATTCTTCCTCTGGGTCGGGCTGCAGCGCGACGCCGACGAGGCCGGTGAAACTCTGACCATTGCGCAGGTGCAGGAACACATCCTGCCCACCACCATCGGCGACCTGTTCAACGCTCTGCTGGTGGCCCTGGCTGCCACACGCAAGCCGCTGGACAAAGGCAACGAAACCAAGAACAAAAAGGGCAAACGCCCAAACGCAAAAGGCGCAGCGGGCGCGCCGGCAATCAACTAAAGCCCGCAGAAAATGAGGAGTTCGACTGGGATGCGGCGCAGCGAATCGCTTATAGCGTATTTCGGCTCACTCCTGAGGCCTTCTGGCGGCTCACCCCGCGCGAGTGGTGCCTCATGCTTGACGGCCGCGCCCACGAGCAGCAGCGCCAAACCCGCCAAATCGCCAGTTGGATGTCGCCCCTGCTCACCGCTCTCACCGGTCACAGCATCACGCCCGGCCAGTTGCTGGGCGAGGAAGCGCCCGAGGCATCGGGCGAACTGACCATGAACCAGAAAATCAAGGCCGGCCAAAAGAAGGTCGCCGCCACGCTACGCAAACTCGTGAAACTCAACCAACGTAAGAAAGACACCGAGGGGTAAGAGATGGAAAACAGCACAAGGTATGAGATGTCTCAGGAACAACGTGACCGGATTTGCGGAGCTGCTGCGATTCGGCTGAGTAACGCCCAAAAGCGCGTCAACGAGTTGACGGTTCTCATGAAGTGGACCGGAGAGTCTCTTCAGACTGTAGCCGATTTCCTGATCCATCCGGACTCTTTTGGTGGGAAGCTACCTTCGTTCCCGGCGCATGAGGAGATGATCGCGGATTTCGCCGAGTTGAAGGCGGTTCGCGGGACCGTTGTCGAGGAGAGAGAGCATTGCCGTAAACTCGGGCTGGTTTTTGATTAAGGGTGTGCAGGGGTAGGCTGGAGGGCAGGAGATTTACCTCATGACTGAACCAGATGCACGTCAACAGAAGCTGGAAACCCTCGGCCATATCCACGATCTCAAGCGAACAATCGAAGAGCTCAGAGAGACTTTCGATTCGTGGCATTCACTCTTTGAACGCGCGGTCTCTCAATTGAAGCAGCCGATTCAAAACGAGCGCTTCGATTTTACGCGGTTGCCCAGCCCGGAGGCGGTAAACGCCGCTCTCCAGAAATACCGAAGCAGTTCCGACAGACTGAGTCATTTGGAGTCGGAATCAAAAAACATGGGCAGGGTGGATTAGTCAGCCATCGCGGGAGCCGGGCAACCGGCTCCTCCATGATCCCTGAACCCTAACCCCTAATCCCTGTTTTGCGGAGTGAAATCCATGGAACGAATCGGCGACGATCTCCTGATGAACGCGCTGGAACGGCGCGAGGACCAAATCCACGAGGCAACCGATGCGATTGACGCGAAGGCAGGCCTTGTTCTCGCCGCGGCGGCTTTTCTAGCCGTTCAGCCTGCTGTTTTGCTCGTGGTTTCTTCCATCCCGAAACAGGCCTTGTTCGCCCAGTTTGCGAGCTTTGTCGCGTTGTGCTTTGCCGTGTGGTTCGCTCACAAGGTGCTTGAGATTCAGGGGTACCTGGGGCCCGGCTTCAGCGAAGAATGGCGCGACGGGATAGTCGCCGCCGCGCCACCGGATGCCACCGAGAGTACGATTCGCAGCACTCTTCTTTGGGGGCTTATCAACCAGATCAATGAGCGCCTGGCCGATGGTATTGAGCGGAATGAGAGGAAACTCGATCAGCTCACTCTGGCTCGGAAATGTACGATGCTTTCCTGGGTTCTCAACCTCGCCGTTCTGGTCTTGATCCTTATTTCTCGCCTTTCCTGATGGGGTCAAAGTGGCTAGGGGTTGGGGGCGGCACTTGCGTGCGCGTCGGTGAATCCCGCACCGGTTGAGGGCGTGGTTGTGGCGGCTGCTGCGCCGGGGGGCGCGACGGAGGTTGCATTGGCATAGTGCCAAAAATCCTACCACGCGCGCCCGCGCATCCGATGTGACAGCAAACCGCAAGTCGTGACACTGTGAACTGAAAACTGGAGGCCGCACTCGTGGCAAGCAAAGGCATCGTCATCAACATCTCGGGCAGCGGCGAAGGTGCCGCCGAAGCCCTCCGCCAAATCGAAGCCAAGATGGAGGAAACCCGGCAGCGTGCCGTCGAGATGCAGGGCCAACTTTCCGCATCTGGTGAGCGGGTCCAGAAGGCTTTCGGCGATGCGGTTCCCCAGGTGGCCGCTGCCTCTGGAGCCATTCGCGAACTCGAGGGGAATCTCCCCATCCGCGCCGTTGAGCGCTTCCTCACCGGAACCCTGGGACTCGGCCCCGCGCTCCAGGCGGCATTTCCTGTGGTGGGGGCCGTCGCCCTCGCCGGGGTGCTTGCGCGCATGGGAGATGAAGTCTACAAGTTCGGTAAAGATGCCACCGAACTCAGTGAACGTCTGGGAACGAACTGGCTGCAGGCTGCCGTGAGTCAGATCGTCGGCGTAAGCGACGAGATCAAGAAAGCGGATGCCGAAACCCTGAAGTGGGGTGAAGACTTCGACAAAGTCATTGCGCGCATGAAGAATCGTGCAATCGAAGACATCGCCGCAAAGGAAGGGCCTGCTACCGGAGCAGCGTTCGAAGCGATCCAACTTCAGCAGAAGATTGCGGCAGATCGTCAGCGCATCGCCGATCTCCAAGCCCAAGTCGAGCTCCAAAGCCAGTTCGTTGCGGCCCGCACATCCAAAGCTCCCATACAGCCTGGAGATTTCGATAGGTCGCAGGATTTACTTCACCGCGTGCAGAAGGCCGGACTCAGCGACAACGAAGACGTTGCCAAGGTGCAGATGGAGGCTGCGAAGGAGGAGATCAAGGCCCGTCAGGCGGAGATCGCGGAGACACAGCAGAAGGCCACAGATAAGGTGTTGGCAGCGCTCAAAAAAGAAGAAGAAGCCTACGATAAAGTAAACCAGGCGAGCGCCAAGGACGGACGAGCTGTACTTAGCTCAGAAAATCGCAGTGCGGCCATCGATGGCAGTATCGATCGATACATGGCCGAACAGGCCCGGAAGGATGAGGAACAAGCCAATCAGCGGGTTGCGGCGCAGCTCCGCCTTACTGAGGCCGGCGAGAACGCGCAGCTTGAGATTGCCAAGTCTGCCGGTGCCCTGCGCCTGTCCCTGCTGGATTCAGAGCATAAGGCCGGATTAGTCGGTGAGCAGACCTACCTACGCCAGCGGATGGTGCTGGTTGATAGCGAGTACAACCAGGAGATAGCAGCCGCGGAGCGGAAGCGCTCCACTCTTCAAGCGGCCATCGCTTCCGAGGGTCAGAGCGACACACCCCGCAAACTGGAGCTTGAGGCCCAACTGGTTGAACTCGATGCCAAGCTTACCGAACTGGCTAATGCGCGTCAGGCGGCCGAGGGGCAGATCACGGCCGAGATGCAGAATCAGGCTTGGGCAGAACAAGTCAAAACCGCACAGCAAACTATCGCCGCGCGGCATCTCCAGGAGGAGAAAGATGCGCGGCTGGCCGCGGCGGAACATGCCGGCGACTCGCAGAGTGACAAGCTCAACGTTGAAGGAGCCCGCGCCGCCGCGCAGGCCGCTGGAAGTTTCTTTTCTCAGCTCTCCGAGGGGGCTATCAAGGGAAAGATGAGCATGAAGAGCCTGGTGGACTCGGCTATCATGGACCTCGACCGCTTCGCAATGAAGCTGCTGGAAGAGCGCACGCTGATCCCGCTGATGAATTCGCTCTTCGGCATTGGGAATGGGGGTGCCTCTGTCCTTGCCAATGCCAAGGTCGGCGCATCTGGCATAGAAACCAGCAGCGTGTCGGACCTCGGCGATATCTCTAGTGCCGGCATGGAGGGCTTAACTGGCTTTGCAAATGGAGGCGACATTGATAAAGGTTGGGCGGTTGTGGGGGACGGAGGAGACGGGAGCGGTTCCGAACTGTTCGCTCCCAAGGGTCCCGGAACCGTACTGCCTCACGATGTTCTGGAGGGCCTTGCCTCGGCCAAAGGCGGCGGGGGCGCCGCGCCCAACGTCACTGTGAACACCATCAACAACTCAAGCAATCCGGTGCAGCAGAAACAGGCCGGAGTAAGTTGGGATGGACAGGCACGCCAGTTCATCATCCACACCGTGCTTGAAGACATGCAGCAGGGTGGCCCGATGAGCGCGGCCATGCAGGGCTTTGCGCCTAAATAATCAGGCTTCGACTGAAATCGCGGGCGCTGGAGTTATGGCCCATACCAGCGCCGCAACCCATCCAACGAACGTCCAGGCAAGGAATAGGTTCAGAACAAAAATTCCACTCAGCGAACGTGGCTTTTTCCGCGCTGCGACAAAAACCGGGACGAAATAAACGAGACTTCCGGTAACGAGAAGTGCAGGGACGATCCAAGTGGGATCGGTGACGTTTAGATACCAACCCTTATCTATAGCGATCAGCAAAAGCGCTTGCGAAGCTTCCACCGAGGCGAAAATCATTCCCAGACTCAGCAAGATTGCAGCGTAGATGTAAATACGGATGCGTTCAGAACCGTAGACGTTCATGACTTGCGCTCCCCCGAGAGCCCCTACAGTCTAACGCTGACCCCGCTCCCGCGCAAGAGGTCGTTGCCCATAACTTCAATAGCTGCCTTGCTGAAATTCCCGGAAAAGGACTGCTCGACAACATCCTTCACCGTCTGGTCCATGGGGAACCGCGCTGTCACATGGGCGTCGGGCGTCAGGATGTAAAGCGGAACAGCCGCGTCCCGGGCGTCATTGGCGTTGCGGCCCATGACGCCTAGTTTCCCGCTCTTGAAGGTCACAATGAAGTAGTACATCCCTTCCCGCAGTTGGGCGCGCCGCCGGCGCATCTGTCCCTTGGTGGGTGGCCCGAGGGTGGCGGAAAGCAGCATATTGGTTGGCCGGTACTTCGCCGGCATGATGCCGCCACCGATCATCCGCAGCAGCACCTTGGTGGGCACCGCCAGGTAACTGCCTCCCTGGAACTGCACGCCATAGCCGCTCGGCCGCTTGATTCCCCCTTCTTCCTGCCGGGGAAGATAATCGGGCGCGCCCGTCTTCCGGTTTGCGGTGTCGGTGTAGACCTGCGCCGTCAGATCCTGCTTAGTGGCCATCTTCACAAGCGTGCGGCTCGTGGTCCAGTCGTTGCGCGTGTGGAAGACTCTCTTCTCCTCCACGCGCACCGCGTCGCGCGCCTCGATCGCTGTCATGGTCAGTGCCCGGGCAATGGTGAACGGAATCTGATTCTCCCGCAGTTCCTTGCACGCCGCCAGAGGCCCGTCCACGTCCACCTTGATGTTCAGCAGGTCTGCCATGTGGCTAGTCTGCCCCAGCTTGACCGATTCGGGCAATCCGCGGCACTCTCTCGCGTGGCTGCCTATCCCAACTTCCCGGAACTCTCGCGCGCCTTCTCTCTCAAACAGAGTGAGAACCCGGTAGACCCGACCCTGCGCGACAACATGGAGAACGGGATGGAGTCTGCCCGGGCCCGCTGGACGCGCAACCGGCGCACCTTCTCAATGACCGTCGACCTGCTCACCGCCGACGACAAAGCCGCGCTCGACCAGTTCTACACCAACATGAAGGCCGGTGGCTCTGCGTTCGGCGCGAATCCCTTCCGGATCACGGACCCGCGCAACGCCGAGAATCCCCAAACCTACCTGGTGCGCTTTCTCACTCTTCCCAAGTACACCGATGCCGACTGGATCGACGTGGATTCGCTCGGCAATGCCGCGCAGTATCGCTACAACTGCACCTTCCAAGTCAGGGAGGTGTAAGTGTCCACGTCCCGGCCGCCCTTTTCCCTGCTCTCCATCATGGCCAACACCCAGCGGCATGCGCTCTCGAGCGGAGAGCCCTGGCTGCTGCTCATGGACATTGAGTGGCCCGGAACGCCCACCGTGGGCGTCACCACCCAGCATATGCGCTTCGTGCGCAACCTCGACCCGTTCACCTTCGACGCCAACGACGGCTACGGCCCGCAGGTCTATCAGCCCTTCAATTTTGAGATGGGCGAGTTGAAAGTCGGCACCGACGGCAGCGTCCCCGAGACGGAGATTATTGCCTCGAACATCATGCGGGTGTTGCAGACAGTCATCGAGCAGTACGCCGGCATCGTCGGCGCCAACCTCTACCTCTACGCTGTCAGTACAGCCAACCCGGCGGGCGAACCCGACCTGACGATGCAGTTCACGATCAAGCAATGCGTCTGCACCGCCAAGACCGTGCAAATCAAATGCGGCGCGGCCAGCCCCATGAGGCGACTCTTCCCCACCTACAAATACTGGCCCAACACATGCATCTGGCAATACAAGAGTGGCGTCGGCTGCAGCTATACCGGGTCGATGACGAGCTGTTCCAAAACCATCGACGGCGTCACGGGTTGCAAGGCCCATTTCCCGAATGCGGTTCTCCCCTTTGGCGGCTTCCCCGGCATTGATACCAACGGCATCAGCGCGGCGGGGGTGGTATGACGATAGGGAACAGGGATCAGGGAACAGGGAACAGTCCCAAGCCTCGGTTGGTGCATGCCACCGTCAAAACTCTGCAGCCGCGCGCCGCTACTGCTGCGTCGGCCAGCGCCAAACCTGCACGGAACGCGCTGTCTGACCGCGCGCTGGCGTCTTCCATCTTCGCCGACCTGCTGGGCAAACCTTTCGCCGCCGGCGCACGCGGGCCGGAGAGCTACGACTGCGTGGGCCTGGCCATGGTGATCGCCGGGCGCCTTGGAAAACAGGTTCCGTCTTACGTCAGCAGCGAAGCCGAACTCCACGCGCAGCTCGGCGCGGGTGGCGCAACCTTGGCCGATTGCCCCCAGATCCCGCGCCCCGTTTCCGGATGCGCCGTGCTGCTGCGCATCCTGCCCAACCAGCATCATCTGGCGTTCATGGTCGACGAGTCGCGCATGATCCACACCACTGAGGCCACCGGGTGCGTCATCGAGCGCGTCAACTCGCCGCTTTGGCAACGAAAAGTTATTGGCTACTACAGCCTGGAGGGCGCCAAGTGAGCGCAGAAATCATTCCCATCTCCCAGGCCGCCCCGGTGAACGCTACTGACACCGCTCTCTCCGCTGTCGTCCATCTCATCCACATTCGCAACCCACTCATGCCAGCTACTTCGCGTGAGGATCGCACTCTTCCATGCGAACCGTTCAAGACGGTGCGGGCCTATCTAGACGATGCTTTCCCGGGTGGCCACGAACTGCTGACCGTCTCGCTCAACGGCCGCGTGCTGCAGCCTGTCGAACAGGAGCACGTCATTCCCCGCGCCGGTGACTGGCTGGCTGTCTCTCCCATGGTGGCCGGCGGCGGCGTCTGGAGGACACTGGCGCAGGTCGCCCTCATGGCGACCGTCATCACACTTGCTATTCTGTTTCCACCTTCGATCTTGTTGAGCATCGCCTCTGGCGCCATCATGGTCGGCGGCAACCTACTCATCAACGCCTACCTGCCCGCCATGACTGCCAGCAAAGCACAGCAGCCAAGCTGGGCATTCAGCGGTCCTCAGACCACGGCGCAGCCGGGCATCGTCGTTCCCAAGGGATACGGGACTTTCATGGGTGGCGGCAACATCATCTCCAGCTTTGTCGATCTGGAGGGCTCCAACCAATACATCAACGCCCTGGTCTGTTATGGGTTCGGTCCGGCTCGCTCCATCACCGGCATTCAGATCAACGGCAAAGACGTTTCCACGTACTCCGACGTGCAGGTAGTTCTGCGCTACGGATCCAACGATCAGACCGCCATTCCCGCCTTCAATCGCATCGTTAACGGCTATCCACAGGAAACGCAGGTTACTTGCTCTGGCGGTTCGGTCATTGTTCCCGGAACCGGCGACCTGACTCAGGCCATGCAGGTGGACATCATGTTCGCTACCGGTGTCTTTTACATCTCTGGAGATGGCAATCAACTTCCCTGCAAAGTCGTCTATCAAGTCGAATACGCGGAGAGCGGCACCTATAACTGGCAGCCTGTGCTTCAGCCCCGCACCAAGAGCGACGTGGTCATCTACCACTCCGACGGCACGGTCAACACCGACGACACGCCCAAGTGGGGTCTACAGTGGAACGGCTGTGCACCCAACTCCGGCATCCTCATCGCCACGGATAACGGCCCGCACACTGCCGGAGACCAGCACACGCTCACCGAACTCGTCGTTACGTATGACATGGACGGCTCTTCCGGCCGAAGCATGATGACCTTCACGGGCGAGTGGCAACCGATCGATACCGCGCTCAACCAGATCATGGTCACGGACTGGATGAACGGCTGGGTGCAGTATGTGGACGACACCACCGAGGTGGTCTACAACCGCACGTCGATCTATGGTCTGGCGCCGGGAAAGTACGACGTGCGGGTCACTAAGTGGGGATCGAACAACGCGGACAACACGATTGAATATGGTGACAACGACTCGCCGCACCGCGGTCAGGAAGTCTGGATCCACTCCGTCAACGAAATCACCTATCAGGATCTGAGTTACCCGAACATGATCCTGGTCGGCGTCCGCGCCCTGGCCACCAACCAACTCTCGGGCTCCAATATCAACATCACGGCCGTCATTGAATACGGCCTGCGCACGCTCGACAACAATCTACTACCCGCCGCTCTGCAGGCCTTTGAGGAAGACAATCCCGCATGTGTGGCCGCCGACATGATGCTCGACCCGCTCTACGGCGGCGGCTCGTGGCCCGGCATCCAGCCCACCAACATCGAGCGCTTCATCGACGAGTGGGTTACCTGGGCCGAGGCGAATGACACGCTGGTGTCCGACGGCAACGGCAACAGCATCCGGCTCAACGTTTTCAATGGCATCTTCGATAACGAAGACAACCTTTGGAATCAACTTCAGGCCATCGGCCGCATGTCGCGCGCCTGCATCATCCCTATGGGCCGCGACTACGGCGTCTTCGTCAACCAGGCCGACGTGCCGGTACAGATGTTCTCCGTTGGCAACATCGTGCAAGACAGCTTTGAAGAAACTTGGCTCGCCCTCGATGAGCGCGCCAATCAGGTCGAGGTGGAGTTTGCCGACAGCACGCGCTACTATCGCACCGACAACCCCCTCGTCTACATGGACCCCGCTGCTCAGGCGGCGGGCGCCATCGTCAAAAATGTCCGCATCCGGGGAACCGGCATCACCCACCCGGCGCAGGCTTGGCATTACGGCCATTTCCTCGGATTGAGCAATGATCTGCTATTGCGCACTGGAAAGTTCCAGTGCGATGTGGAAGCCATTGCTTGCCGGCCGGGGAACCTTGTCATCCTGCAGCACGATGTTCCTCAATGGGGATGGGGAGGCCGCACCCTCCCCGGCGCCACCACCACCGATCTGCCCGTCGACCGTGACGATCTGCCCTGGGACGGAACCACCGCCTACAACGTCATCGTGCAATTTCCGTCCATTCAGCGCTACGCCGGGACCGTGTCCGCGGTGAACGCGGACACGGATTCCACCGGCCTCTCCATCGGAACTCTGGTGAGTCTCTCGAGCTTCGACAACGCCAACCGCGTGACGCGCGCCGTGATCAACGGCCAGGACTGCGCGATTCTCTCCGCGGCCGCTGGCCAGGTGCTAGTAACGCCGCCGCCGGGGTTCACGCCTGTCGTCGGGCAGGCTTATGTCCTCTACGACACCGACGTCATGCTCACCTCCACCGTCGTCGCCGTCGCGCCCGGCCCGAACAATACGCAGATTCTCACGCTCGGAACCGGGTTCAGTCAGGCCCCTCAAGACTTCTCCACCTACTTCTACGGCGAGCCCGGCAGCGAGAAGATTGTCCGCGTCGTCAATATCCGCAAGGCCAGCGAGTTCCGTTCCACCATCGAATGGATCGACTACGATCCCGACAGCTATACGGCAGGGACTCCTGTCGTGGGCGAAACCAGCGCGCAGGTGACCACCAAACCAGGCGTAACCAACCTGACTGCGAAGGAGCTCTACACCCTTGAGAGCGGCAGCTATGTGGATTATGCCTCGCTGAGTTGGAAAAACGGGACTAACACCGCGGGCGTGGCCATCTACGGAAGCTACCCCGGCGGATCGGTAAAGATGCTCGCGCGACTCACCGGTACGCACACGGCCTGGAAATACCAAGTCTCACCCGGCGTTGCCTGGACGTTCATCGTTGTCGGCTTCGACTCCAGCGACAATTACGCCGCCTTCTCCACCGCTCCCAGCGTCACCATGACCGCCATCGGCGTCACCACCAACCTGCTGCTCGGCTCCAGTTTCCAATCTGGCTTTGCTTATTGGAATACAAGCCCGCGCGCCAGCGACACGCTCGTCGCGTCTTTGGCTGATGACGGCATTGCCACCTACACAGCGCAGGCAACGGCGCTCACGGTTGCGCAGACGCTGCTCTCTCAGGTCATCGTCTCCGGAAAATGGCAAGCAGGAACGCTGTTGATGCTCTCGGCCTACTTTGAGACCACAGGCGCGCTGGTCGGCAACCTTGTTGCGGACATCGCGTTTTATAACTCGTCGTCTGCGATCATCAGCACCGCGCGTGCGGTGCTTACCATGGCTGGAGCTGCGTCCAATCTAACCCGCGTGAACACCGCGGCCACCGCCGTGCCCACCGGAACAGCTCTGGTAGCCGTGCGCATCCTAGTCGACGGAAGCACGCTCAGCATCCCCGCCGGGTCGACGCTAGCCGCCAGCCATCTGCTGCTGGAAGTTGCGGATGCAGGACAGACGGCGCCCAGCACCTGGGCAGACATCGACGTCAAAGGGAACGTCACCGACGTATTTCAGACCGGATCCAGCTCGAGCCTTCGTACCCAGGCGTCCACGCTTCCCATGTTCACCGGACAAATTACTTACAATCTATCCTCCACCTCGGCCACACTGTCGTGGGCGAGCCTTGTCATTGGCTGGCCTGATGGCGGCTACACCTATATTCTCGATGGCTCCCTTGCCGCGGTCACCGGTCTCACGGCAGGCACCAAATACTGGGCCTTCCTTTATTGGGATGTGATCAACGCCGCCGTCGTAGCCGTGGCGCCCGCTTCGGCTGTTGGCACGCCCGCAATTCTAAGCACCACCTATGACACCAATGCAGATGCAGCTTGCCATCAGGACGGCCGCGTACCGCTCACACCTGGAGGCATTAGCTTTACCACAACAGCTTCTGGAACGAGCGTTGGAAGCGGCGGTGGAAGTGGGAGTGGAGGCGGGACTCCCTACCGTTGCACGGTGCGTGGTACCGTCCTGCAAACCTCTATCGGCCCGGTGCGCAATGACCGCATCAAACTCGCCTTCGACCTGGCGGAGCAACGCGGCCGGCGCATCCTCCTGCGCACGCCAAGCGGCAGGCTCGAAGCCATCAAACAGGCCGAGTGGATCACGGTCGATCACCATTACTGGATCGAAGTCGAGGGGTTCTCCGCCTTCGGCGCCAGCGGCAGCCACACACTCTTTGTCGAGGGCGATGATCGGCAACGCTGGTGCTCACAGATCCCGGAGGGTTCGCGCGTGGCCACCGTCAAGGGTTTCCGGCCAGTCAAAATCACGCGTATCGACCGGCCTGTCGAAGTCTTGCACATCGAACTCGATGGTCCCGACCATCGCTATCTCACGGTGGAAGGCGTTCTGACGCACAACATGAAGATGCAGACTAGCCAGTTACTTGACGCTCTTTGAGAATCTGCTCTACCGTGACCGCGCCATGAGAAAACTTGCGCGCATTCTGCCGCCCATCCTCTGTCTTCTTTTCGTCCCGGTCTGCTTTGGTCAAAGCGCAGGCTGGCTCAACTTCACAGCCTCCAACGTCCAGAGCGCTACTAGCGCCGGTGGTAAGCTACCCTCGGGAATCCTGTGTCTGCAGCCGGTGGACACGAGCAATCATCCTCTGGCAGTCACAGCCGGCGGGTCGGCTGGCGGCATCGTGCTCTCCACGCCGTCCTGCACCACGGTCACCAACGGCGCCATAGTCCCCATGCAAGTGATCGATACCGCGCTGAGCGCTCCAGCGAATCCATGCCTGCGCCTCACGATCGTCAACGATTCCGGGATCTCGCAGATTCCTTCCACGGGATTTTCTTGCCTACAGCCATCCAGCATCAACGGAGCGGGAACCGCTGCTGCCTCCTGGTGTAGCACCCCGAGCGGAGTGACCACCTGCGCGCTCGATAAATTTCCGCCCAATATCGCCTCGCTGGCGATCGTGCAAAACGGGCCCACCGGAGCAGCCGGCGCGCCTGGTCCAAACTGCTCTGCCACGTCTCCGGCGGGTACCTGCGACCTCGGAACTACCGCGCTTAAGACAGGCAGCGTCGCGGCTGGCGCTGCGACCCTCGGCGTAATCACGCCAACATCTCCCGCTGCTGCCGCCTCTTCTCTTGCGAATTTCGGTGGTCAGCCTGCACTTACGCTATATGGCACGATCTATAGCGCAAATTCATGGTCTTCACTTTCGGCGTTTCTGGCCAATGGAACGACTCCGACCATATCGGGCAACGCTCTTGTATTTAGTGGCGGAAACGGAACCCCCAGCCAATCGTTGGACTACAACTACGACACCACGCTCCCACAGTGGACTATGGCCACGACCATTACAATCGGGACAATCTCAGCTACGAGCTACGGGATTGGTTTGGGGATCAGGAGTTACGAAACAGGCGGGGCATATCTCGGCATGGTAGGCAGCATAGACCTTTCAACGGATGCCAGTAGTGGATCGGTGTCCATCTTCACGACGTCCGGTTCCAGCCTGAGCCTACAAACAACGTCACCAACCGCTCTCCCGATTGTCGCCGGGGATGTGGTGCAGCTCACCGTGACCCGCAACGGCGACCTATTCACTGTGACGGCTACCGACCTCACGCGTGGCACAGGGCCGGTGACGACGAATTACGAATATACGTTCAGCTACCCGATTAGCGCGGAAACTCCTAATCGCGGAAAGTTCGCGATTTTTAATTTTGGCGGCACACAGACAGTGACATCACTTCAAATAAACTCGTCAACTCCAGTTGGCGCAGATGTGATGTGCGTGGGCGACTCGAAGACTGCCGGGTATTACGCAGGGACCTTCGCGCAGGCATATTGTACGGCGCTCCAAAGCAGTTTTCGCACCGTGAATGAGTCTGGCGGTTCTGACCAGACAGGCGATGTGCTGGCTGTGATCCCTGAAATTATCGCCCTTAAACCAAAGGCCGTGATACTGAATATTGGACGGAACAACATATGCAACTCCGTTCCTTATGCTTCTCAATACGCCAGTATCGTTTCTCAGCTTCAGACGGCAAACATCACCGTTTACCACATGCTGCCGATCTTCGAAACCGCTTGCGATCAAACTGCACTGACCAACTACATCAACTCTACCTATCCGGCTGCAAACATCTTCGACACCGGTCTGAGTGCGTATTCCGCTACGCCAACTGTAGTCCTGGCCGAAGGCGTTCACCCGTCTCCGTTCGGTGAAACTCTGATTTCCAGCGCAGCGACGGCTTTCTTGTGGTCTAAAGGGACCTATTCATCCGATCAGAAGTATGGAAATTCTGTCTCCACTCCTCAGCGACTCTATATCAACGGTGCCGCGCCCGCATTTCCCCAGTTCTATGCGGTGAACTATGGGTTGCCACAAACTTACACTACTGTGAGCAGAGTTGGGAATCTCGGACAATCTAATGACGCCGCAAACCCCTTTGCACTTGCTGTGTATGTCGCCGGAAGCGCCACGCCGTCGAGCCGCACGTTCACCCTTCAGACCGTGCAGGACGGAAGCGGAAGTTCGGGACAGTTATGCTTGCAGTGCTTCGGGGGGGCCGCATTAGCCCCAACTCCCACGGCTGGCGATATCTCACAGAACATTTCGACGACCGCATTCGTTGCTAACACGGTGGCGAACCCGCCCGCCGCAGGGTATGGAAGTGGAACGCCTCGACCGGTTGCGGCAACTACTGCTTCGGCGACAATTAGTTCATCAGCACCCGCTTTTGTGGGGACTGACACGGCAGCGTTTTTGGCCGGGTCTAATCTCGGGTCGGGGTCTACGAATCCTACTTGTTACACGGGAGATGGAGGGCAGTGTACAGCTACTAGCGGGTTATTCGCCGTGACGGCAGGAACAGGTCCCACTGCTGGACAGTTGGCCAAGATAAGCTGGGCGGCCACTCCTAAAGCATCTCGGTGTGTATTCGAGGGGAGCGGAGCAACTGCCCAGGCACTGTCTCCTTGGCCTAGTAATCAAACAACGACAGGGGTCTATCTCAACGTGTCTGTCGCCCCAGCCGCGAGTACAACGTATTACTTCTACTACGTGTGCGGGCAATAGCGTAATTGTTGATGCGACTTCGTTACCTGCACAGACCAAGAAAAGGGGCCGGATTCCGGCCCCTTTCGTTTGCCTGATTCACGCTTTGACACTCCTCCGCAATATGGGTTACATACATTCATCCCAGATCGCGGAGACTCCTCTTGTCCGATCCAGAATTCCAGCGCCACGTAACCGATTCACTCGCCCGCCTCGAAACGAAGATGACCATCCTCGTCGGTGAGGATGGAACAGGAGGGCGCATGGCGAGTGTCGAAGATCGCGTCTCTTCGCTTGAGCGCCACCGCTGGAAACAGGCGGGGTTTCTCTCCGCCGTCAGCGCGATCATCGGCGCCGCATTCAGCGCTCTTGTCGCTTACTGGAGGCATTCATGATCTCAGCCTCACAGCAATCCTTTCTGGACCGCGCATGCCAGGCCGCGCGCGACGCCGGCCACATCTTCCCCGAGATGGCCGCTTGCGAAGCCGCTCTCGAGTCGTCCTGGGGAGTGAGCGGCTTGGCCGTCCAAGCGAACAATCTCTTCGGCCGAAAAGTATGGAAGCCAGGCCCCGACGTGATCTCAATCCCCACGCGCGAGTTTCTGCACGGCGAGTGGACCACGGTGCAGGCGTTCTGGAAGACATTTCCCGATTACAGCGCATGTCTGAAGGATCGGGCTGAAATCCTCGCGTCAGATTCGCGCTACCATGCCGCTCTCTCTGCAGCCACGCCAGAGGAATACATCCGCGCCGTGAGCAAGGTTTGGGCAACCGACCCCGACCGCGCTGAAAAGGTGCTGGCGATCTATCGCGCGCACGCGGCTTCCCTGACTGCAAGCGTCTGAGCATTTCCCCGCAGTTTGACAAGCTTTTGCGCTTCCATGGCACGATGCAGCACGTTGACCACCCCCTTCAACGTGCTGGGAGAGGAGAGGCCGCGCCGATCAGAGACTGACACCGTGCTATTGCCGGATCAAGTTCAGTGCTAGATCGCCAACGCTCGTCTCTCCCTCCTGGCCCCGCCATCGGGTGGCCCACCCCATCAAGTTCAGGAGATTGCATCGCATGACTCTCATCTCGAACATCTGGAACCACCCCAAGACCTCGGCGGTCGGCGTGCTGATCGCCATCCTCACCATTGCGGGCGTACTCACGCAGCAAGGCGTCACCCTTGGCACCGCAGGAACCGGCACGGTCGTGACGCTCATTGGCGCAATCGCAAGCGCCTTTCTTGGCTTACTGTCGCGCGATCCTGTTGCGAATGCTCCCACTCCCGGGTCAACCGCGAAGTTGGGCGCGTGGGCGCTGATTGCCTTACTGCTCCCTCTGCCGTTCATGGGCGGCTGTTCGGGCATTGCCGTCGCGCAGAACATCGTCAACTGGACGCCAGCCCTGCAAGGCGCAGTGGCAACAGTCAATTCGACCGCTGCACTGCTCGACCCCCTGGATGCCCCGATCTTCGTCGCTGCAACGGTCGGGTTCGACGCTGCCTCGAATCTGCTGGTGGCCCAGGCAAAGGCGTACCTGGCCAATCCCACAGCCGGCGTGCTGGCGCAACTGCAAGCCGCGGTGGTGGCATTCCAGCAGCAGGTGAACGCGTCGCTACTCTCGGCGGCAAGGATCACCAACCCCAGCAGCCAGCAACACGTCCTGAACGCGCTCAACGCCGTTGCGACGGTGGTCAGTTCGATTCTCGCCTTGGTGCAGTCAGTATCGAGCAAGGCGGCTGTGGCGCGGATGGCCGCTGAATCCCCCATCAAGCTGGCCGAGGTGCAGCCGTATATCGACCTGAATCAGTCGGCAGCGATTCTCTCCGCACACTACGGCTACTCGCGCTCTGAGGCTGTTGAGGTGGTGGCGGCTGGCCAGTACGAGTTAGCTTACGCAGGTTTCTAAACGAGCACCGCTTTTACCATGCTTCCCCGGCTGAAGGCTAAAACCCTCAACCGGGGATTCGGGTTTTGTGAGGTTACTTTCTTGATTCTTTCCATTCCTCCCGACTTTTGCACCGTTTTTATCCGCGTTTGGGAGTAAGGTTATCTCAACAAATCCAAACCACCTGGGTTCGTCGATTCTTTCGGGAATTGTCAATTTGTGGCGGGAACATTTGAGGGAACATTTACCCTCAACTGTATCGGGGGATACAGAGAGCTACGAGAAGCAACCAGAAGATTCAAGACCGCAGAAAACAAGCACTGGACGCGGGTTTTTATATCTTTCGGTATCTCTCGGAAGCCGTCTGTATACGTTTCGAACGGTACTCGAAAGGGTACCCAGGGTTCGAATCCCTGTCTCTCCGCCAGCAAATCGTTAAATTACAGAAACACAAGAACTCAGCTCAATCTTAATCACTTGGCCTGCCAGTAATTGTCTGACCTGGCGGCCCCTCCGCCCCCTTTTGCGTCCAATTTCGGCCTGTTGCCTTGCAAGACAGGAAGGTGCCTTGCAACGCGATAGTCGCGCTGATGCTGGAATACTCGTGCTTCCATGGGGTTCTCTGTCGCTGGATCTTTGAGCTTCTATGGAATGTCTGATGATCACTCAATCCAAGACCCTGAATCTCTCACATCGCGCATAGGATGTTTCACCCCAAATGGAGGCGAAAGGGGACGGCTCTTGTGCAACCGCGCTAGAAGCTGAAGGCCAGCCCTGCGCGCACGCTGCGCTGATCCTGGGCGAAGATGAGCAGGGATCCGTCACTCGTCAGGAATGGATGATACCCTTCCGCCAGCAGGTTGCGTACATCGAGCAGAGCCTCGAAGCCGCAGGTTCCGTCGCGATGCAGATGAATCGGCTGCCGAATATGCAGATTGAAGTAGGGTGCAGCCGCATCCACAGCGAAGGGAGCCACCTGGGTGACAGTATCTTCCGGTTGCCAACGATAACTTGCCCGCCAACGCGTTCCACTGCCGTCGAGGGTGCCGGAAAGCGAGAGCGTATACATTTGAGCGCGCCTCGGACGAACTCCGCTCAGTACCTGTGCGAGACTCGCGGCTTGCGGCAGCGCGGACACCACAAGCGCATTGCCGTTGGCATAGCTGAGACGCATATGATTGCCGCCGGGCAGGCGCCGTTCATAGGTTGCCGCCAAGCCTGCGCTTGAGAAGTCCGGCCCAGTGGTGTGCAGCAACCCACTCTCACGATCCAGAAGGACCGCGGCGGCGGCCGGGCCGCCAGCGGTAAAGCGACTCATGGCCTCGATCACCGGGTTGTCGGTCCGGTCGGAGAAAACCAGGACGGAGACCCCGGAAACATCCGTGCGCCGCTCCCAGCCGAGTTCCTGGTGCAAGCCATGCTCAAGAGCTAGCGTGCCGTTGCGTGCAGAAACGGCGGGAAGCCAAGCCCGTGCCTCGGTATCCTCGGCGTCCGGTGCGGCAGGACGCAAGGTTGACATGCGATAACGGACGGTTGAGTCACCATCCCTCCAGCCTACGGAGGCAAACGGGAGCATTGCGGCCACCATCTCAGCAGACGGACCGGAAACGCGAGCCAGCACTTGGTTCGAACCGACTTCCGCCTCGAACTCATCTCCGAGGTGAATCGTCTCCCAACTGCGGACAGCCGCTTCTTCGAGCCCCTCGGCGCTGCCCGAATCGATCTCCGGGTGCATCGCAACAGCGGCCACCGACTGCACGGAGCCGGCAAAGCCAAGATCCTGCCGGAAGCCCAGCATGGACTCGATTCCGCCGTCGGTGCCGGGAGCAAAATCCACGCGCGCCAGAAGTTCGCGGCTGTTGGATGGCGTCTCTTCAACCGCCGCGGAGATGCGTTCCCCGCTCTCGCCGAAAGCGCCGTACTGGCCGCTCGCAACCAAGCGAGCCTTCAGCCGGGGCTTCGCGCCGGAGCCGTCTGAAACAACAACCAGGGGACCGTCCTCGAGCCAGCGCAACAAAGGACGATTGGCGGCCGAACGCAGCGTCCAGGCCCAATCGTCCTTCTCGGAGCCACCCGACCGCGGCTCAGCCGGCAGCCACTGCATGACTTCGTAGAGGCTGCTGAGGGTCAAATTGACAATCGTGTTGGCGCGGACACGGACATTTTCGCGCAGCGAGGGCAAAAACCAGGGGCCCTCGGCCTTCAACGCGTAGCGGCCCGGAAGAACCGAGGGAATGGTAAACCGGCCGCCCGCGTTGGTGTAAACGCTGGCAATCACGCTCAGATCGGACCGCAGCAATTGCACCTGAGCGCCAATCTGCGGAACGCCGGACGAATCGCGCACCACACCCGAAACCGATCCGGGCGCAACCCCGTAGACCGGAAGGCTGCCCAAGGCAATCAGCGTGGCGAAAAAAGCGAGATGGAGTCTGCGCGTCATCACAATTCTGGGTGACCTGGCAGCGTCCCTGGCGATTTCCAGCGAATGGCTCCCGCGCAGACTTCCGGATCTTGAGTCCGGTAGCCCAGTTGCGCGGGATACTTCCTATTCCACGACAAAAGGCGCCGATTGCGCAATCTCTTGTTTTGAGATTCCGTCATTTATTTTGATCGTCACCTTGTACTTTCCTGGCTGAAGTCCTGCCAGGGGGATAGTTTTCTCCACAGTCAACTGATCGCTGTGCGCGGTCAGATCCTTGGAGTCCACCTGCTTCTCAAAATCCACGGCATTGGTCGCCGTGTCGATAATCTGGTACGTCACGACTGCCTGGTTGCTCTTGGTGACATCGTCGATCTGCAGGTTATAGACCTGCATCCAAAAGTTGAGCTGCTGGCTGCGTTTGAAGCTGACCGGCGTGGCTGCGTTGGGGCTCACCCGCGGCCGGATATACGTGTTCCCGATGATGAAGTTGCCACTGCCGATCTCGCGCGAAGAAACCTGATTCATCTGGTCGGCCAGAATCAGCGTGGATGTGGCCAGCTTCTCGTCGTGATAGGTGGGTACTTCCAGGCCGCGACCATAGATGCCGACGTGATCCGGGTTGTTCACGTCCTTGATGGCAATATCCAGGCGGTAGAGTCCGGGGAGCAGGGGCAGGGCCTTCCAGTAAACCGACTGGCGATCCAGACTCTTGGCCAGCAACTCGGCCGGTTGCTCGATTTCGACCGTATCCTCGAAGGTCTGCACCGTCTTATGGGTGAGCGTTGTGACCTTGCCCAGGATGTTCACCACTCCCTTGGCCACGCCATCTTTGGTTACGAAAGTAATGTCTCGGTTCTTCATCTGCAAGGTGATCGGCACCAGGACCGTATTCTCTGTGACCTTCACAAAGTCGGTGCGCACATCGAAATTGAACACTGGGCCGGAGAGCAGCTTGTGCTCCGAGATGAAGTTCTCAAGATCCTTGAATTTGATCGGCGGCGGAGCAAAGACCTTGGCCGCCAACTCGATGCGGTCGAATTGCTTGGACTGCTGCGAAGAAGACATCGGGCCGGTGCCCAGATTTTCCAGGCCGCCCTTGAAGCGGTCCGCCTTCTTGGCCTGGCCCATCTGCTCCCACTGCGTTTGTCCGGCGCCGGGAACGTGCAGCAGCGCGTCCTTTTCGCTGCGGTCGATGGTGAAGTGGTAGTCGCCGCACTGGCAGGAGTCCACAAACTCCAGATCAATGTTGTCGCCGATACCCTCAAGATAGCGATAGTGCCACGTCTCAAACGGGAAGGTCGAAGTCTCGCCGCCGCCTTCTTCCATCGGCCGCTGGTAGCTGCCGCCTGAGGGGTGGGAATCGATCGAATCCGGCTTGCCGAACGAGATATAAATGTGGCCGCGGTCGGTCTTCCAGCCAGGCTTGCCGGCGGCAAAGTGCTCATTGGCATACGCGATGCGCCGATAATGCTCTTCACGGAATTCATTTTCCGGCGAATCCGGGTTGGGATTGCGGCGCAGCCAGAAGTTCTCGATGAATGCGTCGCGCTCTTCGTCGTTGCTCAGCGTTTTGAAGGCTTTGCGTTCCTCATCGGAGATAATGTACGACACGTCCTGGTCCAGCCAGGTCTTGTAGGCGCCCTTCAGTTCCTGCCGGACAGCCTTCTGCGCAGCAAACTTCTCCTTGTCGGAGCGCTCGCGCTTCAGCGGGTCCACTTCCTTGCCCGCTCCCTGACTCTGCGCGCCGGCAGGTTGTGCCTGTCCGCCTGCCTGTTGTGAAGACGGGGTGTCCGTTTGCTGGGCCTTGAGCCCGCTGGCGGGAATGAAAACCAGGCCACATCCGAGTGCGGCGAAGAGAAGAGTACGAACGTTGAGCGTCATTGCCTTGAAAACTCCTGCGATCCCCTATTCTACGGGTCCGGAAAGGACTGGGCAACATTCCCGTAGGAGTTGGCTGCTCCGTTGGACGTCGAGGCCGGGTCGAGGTGAGCCGCAAAGCCATCGCGAAGTGGCTGGCGCGATCGTGGAAGAGCTGTTTTCAGCCACTCCACCATAAGTTTTGAGACCTGCCGGGTTCATCACTCGTCCAGAAATCAAACGCAATGATTCAGCTGCACCTGTTTCCCCGAGTCAGAGAGCCTCCGGGCCGCCTTTGACCGCGCCGAAATATCTGTCTTTCACCGCCAGCCCGAGCCATTCGGCTCCAGCAGGCCAGCCAGCGGGTCCCAAAGTCAACTTTTGGACTCGCATGGGAACCGTACCGGCACAAATTGCGTACACTGTTGACGGAGAGACCGGGAGCACGAACCTCACATGAAAAAGATTCTTTTGATCATTCTTGCCGTCGTGGCTGTCGCCGGACTTGTGGCTTTCTTCATCTACAGACAGCAGTCGGGCTACACCAAGGTCTTGACCGCCAAAATCGTGCGGCAGGATTTGGCCACAATTGTGAGCGGTACCGGCCAGATCAAGCCCAAGACCTATGTGAACGTGGGCGCCACATCCTTCGGCCGCATCACCCACCTCCTGGTCAAGGAGGGCGATCACGTCACCAAGGGCCAGGTGATTGCCACCGTGGAAAGCGTGCAGCCGGAAGCGAATGTGCAGGCTCAGCGGGCCACCATCTCCTCGGCGAAGACCGACATTGCCTCCTATATTGCCGCGGAAAAGACCGGCGAAGCCAACGTCGAGCACGCCAAGGCGGATTTGGAGCAAAAACGCCTCGATTGGGAACGCGCCCAGGGACTATATAAGGCGGGCATCCTCGCCAAGCAGGATTACGACGCCAAAAAGGCGGCCTTTGACACCGACGTTGCCTCGTTGGCCCAGGCGGTTGCCGGCCTCAACCAGGCAAAAGCGCAGACCGACTCGGCGCGCGGCCATTTGCAGACCCAGGTCGCGACCCTGCGCTATAACCAGGACGCGCTGAACAAGACTGTCTCCACCGCTCCCTTCGACGGCATCGTGACCAACCTTCCGGTCCGCGAAGGCGAGACCGTGGTCGTCGGCATTCAGAACGCCGAGGGCTCCACGCTGATGACCCTGGCCGACATGAGCGTCATTACCGCCGAAGTCAAAGTGGACGAGACTGACATCGTCAACATCCAGATTGGCCAGACGGCAGAAGTCACCGTGGACGCGCTTCCCGGCAAGACGTTCAAGGGCCACGTCACACTGGTGGGCGACCAGGCCATCCTGCGCTCCACCGGAATCGCCACGTCGCAGTCCACCACCGGCACCGAAGAGGCCAAGGACTTCAAGGTCGTCGTCACGCTCGATGCGCCTTCGAGCGAACTGCGTCCCGGACTCTCGACCACCGCCAAAATCACCACGGCGCACAAGTCCAGCGTGCTTTCGCTGCCCATTCAGGCGCTCACCATGCACAATCCTGACGACGACAAGGCCAAGGGCGCGGGCGGCGTGCAGGCGGCTTCCACGTCTTCCGTTCCCGCCCCCAAAACCGCGTCGCAGCAGGGTGTTTATGTCGTGGACAAGGACGCCAACGGCAAGCTGCGGGCAAAGTTCATTCCCGTCACGACCGGCATCACCGGGGCCACCGATATCGAGGTCCTCTCCGGTCCCATTGAAGGACAGGAGATCGTCATCGGCCCCTACAAAACGCTGCGCGCCCTCAAAAGCGGCTCACTGGTCAAGCGGGATACCGTCAAACCGGTTGTACCGGCAGCCGGATCGAGTTCGTAACGTGGCTACTTAAGAGTCCAGCATTTCTGCATCGCAACACGAGTAAATGCCTTACAGGCTGCGAAAAACTCGCTGCTTCCACAACAGCTGCAGGCAAAGGAATATTCGCATGGCTTCCAACACCGTGAGCACCGAAGAAGAGTTGAAACAGACAGCTCCGCCCAGCAGCGACGTCATCATTGTCGAGGACCTGTGGCGCACCTACGACATGGGCTCCGAGCAGCAGGTGCTGGCCCTGCGCGGCATCTCGCTGTCCATCAAGCACAACGAATACGTGGCCATCATGGGCCCATCGGGCTCGGGAAAATCCACCCTGATGAACTTGATCGGCTGCCTGGATACGCCGTCCAAGGGCAAATACTGGCTCAACGGTCAGTTGGTCAGCGAACTGGATGACGACCAGCTCGCCCGCATCCGCAACAAGGAAATTGGATTCGTCTTCCAGACTTTCAATCTTTTGGCTCGCGCCACTGCTCTGCACAATGTGGAGCTGCCGCTGATCTATAACGGTACTCCCGCCGCCGCGCGCATCGAGCGCGCCAAGGAGTCGCTAACCAACGTTGGCCTTGAGTCGCGCATGTACCACAAGCCGAACGAGCTCTCCGGCGGCCAGCGGCAACGCGTCGCCATCGCCCGTGCCCTGGTCAATCGCCCTTCCATCATCCTGGCCGACGAGCCCACCGGCAACCTCGACTCCAAAACCGGCGTTGAGATCATGGCGCTGTTCGACACCTTGCACGCCGGCGGTAACACCATCGTGCTGGTCACCCATGAGCCGGATATTGCCGAGTACGCCCATCGCGTCGTCCATATCCGCGACGGCGAAATCTTCTCCGACGAGCCCTCCAAACGCTTCCGGTAAGGAGCCGGGGCGGAGTCGCTACTAATCCGGCCCCCAAATAGAAGCACCGTGCCCCATCCATTGCGCAGGTTTTATCGCGAAATGGGTGGGAAGGCACAACAATCTCAAGAGCCGGGTCAATAAAACAAAGCCTTCAAGCACCCATGAACCGGAAAGACACCCTGTCTTTCCGGTTCATGTTTTTGGCCCCTTCGCCGATGAAACCTCTGTCGGCCTTGGTATCGTCTTTCGGGCCGCGGAGGCGAGGCACATTGAGACCGATGCAGAGCGCCGCCCACTATCAGCCCCAGCCTTCCCCCTCTGGCTTGACCCTTGTCGAAATCGAATCGCCCCTGGGCGCGCAGCTTGTCGGAGTCAGCGCAGCCTGGCGAAAGCTGATGATGCAGGCTGATATGGCTGCTCCTTATGTCCATGTGGCGGCCATTGAAGGGGAGCACGGCACCGGCAAGCACACGCTGGCCCGCTATCTTTTCAGCCGGTCCCCGCTGGCTTCCGGAGGCTTTCAGCGCCGCGACGCGCGGGAATGGCTGGTCGCAGACGCCGACCCGGCCACACTCGCCGGATTCACCTATCTTGACCGCGTCGATCTGCTGGCCGCTCCCGGTCAGGGATTGCTGCTGAGCGTCCTCAAAGCGCTGCAGGACCGTCCCGCTGGCCGCTCCGTGCTCCTGGCCTCATCGCAAACCTCGCTGCGCCAACTGGCGGCTCAGGGCCTTTTGCTGCCCGACCTGGCCTTTCGACTCACCGCCGTCCGCTTTGCCATCCCTCCCTTGCGCCAGCGGAAAGAAGACATTGCCGTGCTGGCCCAGGCTCTTTTGGATCGCATCTGCGCCCGCTATCAGCAACGCCCCGTGGCGCTCGGCCCCGGTACGCTCGGTCGCCTCTTGCAGCACAACTGGCCGGGAAACGTACGCGAATTGGCCTCGGTTCTCGAAACCGCGCTGCTTGAAGCCGTCAACGGCGTCATCCGCCCCGACGACCTGGCCCTGCCCAACAGCCTGGTCCCCGCGCAAGAGCCGCAGCCCGCCTCCTACCGCGATAACCTCTCCCTGGATGGAGTGATTCACCAGCACGTCCAGTATGTCCTGGACCTGAACCGCGGCAACAAGCTCCGCACCGCCGGCCAACTCGGCATCAGCCGTTCCACTCTCTATCGCATTCTCGGCAATGAGGCCATTCTGGCGCATTAGAGAATGCGGTCAAACTCCACCTCGGATCCGGGTGTTCCATTTCGGACCCGGCTGCCCCACTTAGGACACTGGGGTGCCCCACCTTCGCCGCGCTCTTTGCGGTTAAGGTGGGATAGATCCATCTATTTACAGCTTCTTATCGTTACTCGCTGCCTTTTATTCGTTTCTTGCACGCCTTCCAAAACGGCCCTGCGAACGCTACTCTGAAAGACCGCTCCTCGCCAAGCCTGTATTTCAGCCCACCATTCATCAGCCCAGCCATTTTGATCGGTAACCCCCGAGTCGGCGACAACTCGGTCTAATCGATGAGCTTTGGAGCGTGGCAATCTGTTGCTATTCTGCGATGCCGGTCGTAACGCAATGCCAAATTGCGCTGTCCGACAGCAGAAGATCATACTCCTGGTTGATCACCGCCCCGGTTTCGTCGTTGACATCCTTCGTGAGCCGGGCCATATAGTCCCCGGGGACCAAGAGCGCGAATTTATTCTTCCCGATTATGGTTGCCCCCGAGACTTCCAATCTTCTTCCGTTCACAATGACATCGGCGAAGAGGCGGTGACATTCGTTGTATAGGTCCTTGTCAGTGGAACAATAGTACCGAATATGTGTTGCGGAAACATGCATCTTGACGGAGTACTCGGCTGGATTGGGCTTCTCTGGACTTTGCCCAAAGCGCGTCTTTTGTCCGTGAACCAAATGTGAAAAACAGAGGATAAGGACAAGAACCACAATGAACTTCCGCATGCCTTGCCTCTCAGGTGGAATGATTTCGTAGCAACGCTTGAGCGACATCACAAAAAGTGTACATGCGATGTAAGTCAACAGTCATTTCTGGATTACCGCCTAACTGGAAGTAATTCTCATTTCGAGCAAACAACCCAGTGTTTGGAGGCGCCCTTCGGCTCGAAAAAACCAGAAAAGCACCGCGGCCACGGTCCACAACGAAGCGACCCAAAGCCGGGTGCCCCAGGTCTCGATTGTGAGAATCTGGGAAGTTCACAGCCTGCGCCGAGAAAAGGCCGCGGGCTTTTGCCTTAAGGAGAAACCCGCCGACCCTATTCAGCCTCCGTGCCCCATCCTCTCGCCCTTTCCTGGCGAAGGGGTGGAAAACCATGCGCTCCATCGCCGCGGCCCTTGCGATATTCTTTGAGTTGATTTTTATCCGCCCTCGTTCCTGCCCGCAAGCGTCCGCTGTCCCAAAACAATTCAGGAGGACATTTCAATGAGTGAACTGAACCCTTACGACCGCTTCCTGGATGGCCGTCCTCTCGATGTCATCCTGTCGGCGACTCCCGCGCAGATCACTCTGCTTCTTCAGGCCATCGGGTCGGAGAAACTCGCCGTTTCACCCGCTCCCGGCAAATGGAGCCCGGCCGAAATCGTCTGCCATCTGGCCGACTGCGAATTGGTGTTTGCCTTTCGGCTGCGCCAGACGTTGGCCGTGGATGAACCGGTGATTGAACCCTTCGATCAGGAGATCTGGGCCGCAACCTACCCCGGCGTGCCCGCCGATCAGGCGCTTGAAGTGTTTTCTGCCCTGCGCGGGTGGAACCGCATGTTGATTGGCAAGGCTCTTCCCGCCGCGTCTTCCCGGCCGGTCACACACCCCGAGCGGGGCGCCATGACCTTTCTCACCCTGGTCGAAACCATGGCTGGTCACGACCTGAATCACCTGGCACAGTTGCGCACACTAGCCGCTGCGCCTGTTCATTGAGCCCCAGGCTGGCGCCCGCCACCCCCGATGACCTTACGGCAACAAGCCCGCCAGATCACCGGGACCTTTATTGATGGGCCTGCGTTCCTATTTGGACTTTTTCTGCTTCTTGCCGCCCGCTTCGGCCTTCGGCGCTTCCCCGCCGCCGTGGTGGCGGTTGTGGTGCGCCAGGGCCTTGGCAATTTCTTCCGGGGAAAGCTTGCTTTGGCTTCCAAGATGCAAAACATCGTCCGCGATAGGCTTGTTGGATTCTGTTGATTCCATGGATTTCTCCTTTGTTGAAGGCAGGGCGCCCCTCTGGATACTGCCGCACAGGGTCACAGACGAGCACCTCCGGCTTGGCGGAAACCTCTCAGCAGCGCAGGGATGGCGCTGTGATGCAGGCAGGGCTGGTCATCCGTATCCGCCTCAACCACCCTGGTCAGAGCAGCCGCGAAGCGGGTGCTCCTGCATTCAGGATAATCCCCTTCGGCAAACGCGCACAGAGCACTCTTGACCGCCGCGGCGCTCTAGCCGTCGATCTTCTTCAGCAGCCATGCCATGTTTTTCCCCAGCGTCTTCATGGTCTGAATCCCTTCGGCATCCTTCTCCACATCGCCTTTTTCCAGGCCGATGCCAATATTCCAGTACGACGAACCCGGAATGACCATCTCGCTGATCAGGAAAAAATGGTTCAGCGCGTCGAAAGCGTGCATCGCTCCCGCCCGCCGCACCGCCACCACGGCAGCGCCCACCTTATGCCGGAACAGGCCGCCGTTGGCCTTTGATACCAGGCAGGCGCGGTCCATCAAAGCCTTGATCTCCGGTGAAATGTCGGCCACATACGTTGGCGAGCCCAGCAGAATGCCGTCCGCCTTCTCCATCTTTTCGATAAACGCGTTCCCCATATCGGAGGTTTGGGCGCACTTGCCGTCCTTCTTTGACGAGCACTTGTTGCAGGCCAGGCAGCCGTGAATCCGCACTCCGCTCATCTCGATCAGCTCGGTTTCGATGCCTTCCTTTTCCAATTCCTTCAACACATATCGCAGCAAAATCGACGTGTTTCCGCCTTTTCTTGCGCTGCCGTTCAATGCCACAACCTTCGTCCGAGTCCCGTTCATCGATCCGTTCCCCTTCACGTTCGCATCGGCCAAACAGCCCAATGCCCGTCCCTCTATTTTGCGCCTTCGTTCACCCTCCTTGTGGGACCCAAGCAAAGAGCCCCCAGCGGCGCAGAATCGCCGATGGGGGCCAATGTTTCCAAATAGCGACTGATTCGTCTCGATTATCGGCTTGCGCCAGGATCGAAACCGTCCTATCCCAGCATTGCCGCCAAATCCGCCTCCGCCGTGGTCGTGGGCATCAGGTTATAGTTCGCGTGCAGCATCTCCAGCACAGCAGGCGACAGAAACGCCGGAAGCGTCGGTCCGATGCGAATGTTGCGAATCCCCATCCATAACAGCGTCAGCAGGATGGCGACAGCTTTTTGTTCATACCAGCTCAGCACCAGCGATAGCGGCAGGTCGTTGACTCCGCAATCGAAGGCTGCGGCCAGCGCCTGCGCAATCTTCAGCGCCGAATAGGCGTCGTTGCACTGGCCCAGGTCGAGCAGCCGTGGCAGTCCGCCCAACATCCCGAAGTCCTGCTTGTTGAAGCGATATTTGCCGCACGCCAGGGTCAGGATCACGCAATCCTGCGGCACCTGCTCAGCCAGTTCGGTATAGTAGCTGCGCCCCGACCGCGCCCCATCGCATCCGCCAATCAGGAAGAAACGCCTCAGCGCCCCCGCCTTCACCGCGTCGATCACCGTGCCTGCCACACCCAGCACCGCGTTGTGTCCGAACCCGACCGTAATCGAATCTCCGGGCCCGTCTTCGCCAAATCCCGGCGCAGCCAGAGCTGCCGCAATCACCGGCGCAAAGTCGGTTCCGGTGATGTGCTCCACGCCCGGCCACTCCACTGGTCCGGCCGTGAACAGCCGCGCCTTGTAGCTCGGCTTGGGCTGCTGAATGCAGTTCGACGTCATCAGCACCGCGCCCGGAAACACGTCGAAATCGTCGGCTTGGTCCACCCATGCGCCGCCATAATTGCCCGCCAGGTGCTTGAACGTCTTTAACTTCGGATAGCCGTGCGCTGGCAACATCTCGCCATGGGTATAAATGTTGATGCCCAGCCCTTCGGTCTGCAGCAGCAACTGGTAGAGGTCGTGCAGGTCGTGACCCGAAACCAGAATCGCCTTGCCCTTCAGCGGATGCAGCCGCACCTGTGCCGGCGTAGGCGCGCCAAAGGTCTCCGTGTGCGCCCGGTCAAGCTGCTCCAGAACTGCATAATTCAGTTCGCCCACCTTCATCGCCAGACCCAGCAAGTCACCTTGAGTCTGCGGCTCGGTCAGCGCAGCCAGCAGTTCGTGCACCGTTGCATACGAGGCCGGCGCACTCGATCCCAGCGCCATGGCGTGAAACGCATAGGCAGCCACGCCCTTCAACCCGTAAACCACCAGCTCGATCAGGTTTTTGATTTCCTTGTTTTCTGCGCTGCTGACGCCTTGCGCCAGAAATGCCGCCGGAATCAGCTGCTCGCGTCCCTGGGCCAGCAGGGCCTCGCGGGTTGCTGCGGGCTGCCACGCAGCCGGGCCAGCCAGCGGTAAGGCTACAACGCCCGCCTTGGCCGCCGCACCTTCATAGAGCGACCGCGCCTGGTCCCTGAATTCAGCAGCCTTGTAGACCAGCTCGGCCACGCGGTCTTCGTCGAAGTTCACGTTGGTCAGGGTGGCGAAAATCGCCTCGATGGTAAAGGCGTCAATCTCCGCGTCCGAGGCGCCCAACTGCCGCGCGCGATGCGCATATTGACTGATGCCCTTGACGGCGTGGATCAGCAGGTCCTGAAGGGTAGCGGTGTTTTCGTCCTTGCCGCAGACGCCGACAACCTGGCAGCCCTTCCCTTGCGAAGTCTGTTCACATTGATAGCAAAACATGGCGATTTCCCCTCCGGGATGAAGAAACTGGAATGACCTCAGCGTAGGAGGTTCCCCGAAGAGGGGCAGCGACTTAAGTCACAGAAACAGGGTTTAGGGAACAGGGATCAGGGGTCAGGGGTGGGAAACAATACGCCGACTGGGTGCCCCCACCCTCGCCACGCCTTTGTTTTTGTGGCTAGGGTGGGAATGCATGCACTCCGTTTCCTCCCGGCCGTTAAGAAGATTTCGCGTTACAAACCCACCTGCCGTTCGGTAAAATCCACCCCATGAAGGGCAACCCGCAGGTCATCGAGCAGTTGAATCGTGCGCTCCGCGAAGAGCTCACCGCCATCAACCAATACTTTGTCCACGCAGAAATGTGCGAGAACTGGGGCTACGACAAGCTCGCCCGCTACATCAAAAAACAATCCATCGACGAAATGAAGCACGCCGAGACGCTCATGGAGCGCATCCTGTTTCTCGACGCCACGCCGACCATGGAGCCGCTCGCGCTCTCCATCGGCAGCAATGTCAAGGACATGATCAAAGCCGACCTGAAACTCGAAATCGGCGCCGTGGCCATGTACAACGAGGCCGTGCGCATCGCCTTCGAGAACCACGACAACGGCTCCCGCGACCTCTTCGTCACCCTCCTCAAGGACGAAGAAGAGCACGTGGACTGGCTCGAAGCCCAGACGCACCAGATTGCCGAAGTGGGCTATGAGCGCTACCTCACCACGCAGACCAGCGAAAAGCAGTAAATTCGCCTTTCAGAAAAACACCAACCTCGCCCTCCAGTGTCTGGCCTCCTGGCCGGTTCGCGGAGGGCGAGTGCATTGCGCCGCGGCGGTTCCTGCCTGTTCCCTGTTCCCTGTTCCCTAATCCCTGATCCCTGCCTCTTGCTCTACACTCGACGGGAAGGTGATTTCTCCCCTCGACTTCACGCCAAGGACCCACTCCGTTGATGAGATTTCCACTTGCCGCCATCGTCATTGCCGTATTCCTGCTGCCGGCCGTCTCGCCCACCGCCCATGCACAGGCCAAGCCCACCTCGCCGGTCGACGACCGCCGCAAGGCCCTCAGCGCGCTCTTTGAGGATTACTGGCAAGCCAACCTGGAGCATTCGCCCGAGTTTGCTTCTCTCCTGGGCGACACGCGCTACAACGACAAAATCTCCGATTACTCGGTCAAGGCCCAGAATCAATGGCTCGAACGCGAGCAGAACTATCTGCTCAAACTGGCGGCAATTGATACTGCCGGATTCACGGATCAGGAGAAAGTCAGCCGCGAACTGCTGCTGCGCCAGTTTGCCCTGGATGAAGAAGCTGCCGGGTTCAAGGAGTGGGAGATGCCCCTCGACCAGATGGGCGGTATCCACACCACGTACCCGCAACTGGTAGCCCAGTTGAGCTTCACTACTGTCAAGGATTACGACGACTGGATCGCCCGCCTGCATGCGCTCCCCAAGGCCTTCGACCAGACCACTACCAATATGTCCATCGGCATGGAAGACCATCGCGTGCCGCCAACAATCCTGCTGGAAAAAGCGCTCGCACAAGTCAAGGAACTGGCTGACCAGAAGCCCGAAGACTCGCCGCTGGCCATGCCGCTCAAGAGCTTTCCGGCCACCATCAAGCCTGCCGAACAGGAGCGCATCAAGACTGAGATGCTGGACGTGATCGGCAAGGAAGTGCTGCCCGCCTACAAGCGCTTCGAGCGCTTTCTTGAGGTCAGCTATGTTCCTGCGGGCCGTGAGCAGCCCGGCATCTCCGCGCTGCCCGACGGAGCGAAGTACTACGCCTTCCTCATTCGCCGCACCACCACTACCGATTTGAGCGCCGAGCAGATTCACCAGATTGGACTCGACGAGGTGAAGCGCGACGAGGCGGAGATGGCGGTCATCGCGCAAAAGCTCGGCTTTCAGGACCTGAAGAGCTTCCGCGCCAGTCTCAAGACCAATCCCAAGCTGCGTCCCGCCTCGGGCGAAGCATTACTGGCCGCGTATCGCGGCTATCTGACCCCAATGCAGGCCCGTCTGCCGCAGATCTTTGGCCGTCTGCCCAAGGCGCCCTTTGAGGTCCTGCCCGTTCCTGAATATCTTGAGAAAACCGCGGCTTCGGCCTACTACGAGCCGGGCACGCCCGACGGTAGCCGCCCCGGACGTTTGCGCATCAACACCTGGAACGCCCCCACACGGAACCTCTTTGAAGTGGAGGACACGGCCTACCACGAAGGCCTTCCCGGCCATCATCTGCAAATCTCCATCGCCCAGGAACTGGAAGACGTCCCCACCTTCCGCAAATTCGAGTTTTATACGGCGTATGCCGAGGGATGGGGGCTTTATTCCGAGCGCCTGGGCAAGGATCTGGGGCTTTACCAGGACCCTTACTCCGACTACGGGCGCCTGGAGGGCGACATCATGCGCGCCGTTCGGCTGGTAGTCGACACCGGCGTCCACTCCCAGCACTGGACGCGCCAGCAGATGGTCGATTATTTCCACGACCACTCGGCCACTTCGGAAACCGAAGTCCAGTCCGAGGTGGACCGCTATATTGCGTGGCCCAGCCAGGCCCTGGCCTACAAGATCGGTCAGCTCAAGATTCTGGAGTTGCGCGAGCGGGCAAAGAAGGCACTGGGCGACAAGTTTGACCTGCGCGGATTCCATGACCAGGTGCTGGACGCTGGAGCTCTGCCGCTCGATGTGCTGAGCGACCGCATCGACGCGTGGATCGCGAGCCAGCAAGCGCCGCCCGCGAAATAGGAGGCAGCGAGATTCGCGTGGCTTCGAGGGCAAGGGCCACGGTGCGCGTATTCTTTATAGTGGAACCACCACTCTCATCCGAAGACAAGGAAAAACATGGCGGAGATAGCCGTTGAGGCCACCGAAGTACCTGCGCAGCTGCCCCATGTGCGCGTGGCTGTGCTGGGAGCCGGCAAAATGGGCGGAATCCTGTTACAGGCTTTCCTGAAGCAGAACCTTTTCGCGCCCGACCAGATTCATGCCACCGTGGGCCACGCCGAGCGAGCACTGGCCTTGAGCACGCAGTGGGGCGTGGACGTGACGACCAACAACCTGGAGGCGGTCGAGCAGGCCGATTTGATTCTGCTGGGCGTCAAACCCTTCCAGGTGCCGGACGTGATCATGGAGATTCGGCCGGCGCTGACCAAGGAAAAAACCCTGATTTCGTTCGCGGCCTCGGTGAAGACGCGCGCCATTGAAGAAGCGACAGGGCTGGAGATGGCCGTGATCCGCGCCATGCCCAACACGCCTTCCGCTCTCGGCGCCGGCGCCGCAGCCCTGTGCCGCGGACGCTTCGTTTCCGACGAAAAAATGGCGCTTGCCCAGCGCATCTTTGAGACCGTGGGCCGCACGGTGACGGTTGACGAGAAACACATGGACGCCGTGACCGGATTGTCGGCATCGGGACCGGCCTACATCTACATCATCATCGAGGCCCTGGCCGAGGCGGGCGTGAAGGTGGGCCTTTCCCGCGACGTGGCCACTCAACTGGCCGCTCAAACCACTTTTGGCGCTGCCAAGATGGTCCTGGAAACCGGCTACCACCCGGCCCTGCTCAAGGACGCCGTGACCACCCCGGCCGGCTGCACCATTGACGGCATTCTGGAACTCGAAGAGGGCGGGCTGCGCGTCACGCTGATTAAGGCCGTAATGCGGGCCACGGAGCGGGCGAAACAACTGGCCGCGGGGTGAGGGGTCAGGGTCAGCGCAATCGCATTTGGAACTCTCAGAGCACTCTCATCGATGTGTCATCCTGAGAAGCGCAGCGACGAAGGATCTGCGGTTGCCTTTCGGCCTATTTCCGGCAAGATGGACCTCTTGGACTCTGCAACCTTCACCGCAAAGCAGGAAAAACAACCGCAGATCCTTCACTACGTTCAGGATGACAGGGGTTGTACACAGAGTAAGACATGGATCAACGGACTGCAGGGCAAGATTGCAGATTGAGGTAAAGCTATGAACGTTGTCGAAGGGGCGAGAAGAATGAAGTCCGCAGGGAGATGGATGCTCTTTGTCCCCCTGACGCTGCTCGTCCTGTTGGTGGGCGTCGTATTGATCGTTGCATATCTTCCCATCCACGAGAATCTCCCCAGTATCGGACTCCTTGATCTCGTCTTTCTCCTCATTCCGATTGCGTCGATTGGGGCTTTTCTTTGGCTGGCCGGCTGGATTCTGGAAGGCTATGCCCAAGGCACCCACTGAGATAGCCCCCTTGAAAGTCATTGCTTGAGATTGCCCATTCAACGTCCAACCTGGCTCCCCACTTATCTGCCGGAACTGCAAGGCCTGCGCGGTCTCGCCGTGCTCGGCGTGCTGTTTTATCACTGCCATCCGCGCCTTGAGGGCACTTGGGTCCACTACGCCTCGCTGTGGGGATGGGCGGGCGTCAATCTGTTCTTTGTGCTCTCCGGCTTCCTGATCACCTCGATCCTCCTGGAGGCGCGAAGCAAGCCGCGCTATTTTCGGAACTTCTATGGGCGCAGGGCGCTGCGCATCTGGCCGGTATACGTGCTGGTGCTGGCGTTCTGCTACGCCAACGCGCCGTGGTTCATCGGCCCCACTGTGCTGGAGGCCATTAAGGCCGCTCCCTGGTGGGCTTACATCCTCTTCATCCAGAATCTCTTCCATCTGGCGATTCCCCCAGCGGTCGGACCGACCTGGTCGCTGGCCATCGAGGAACAGTATTACTTCCTGTGGGCGCCGCTGGTTCGCTTTCTGCGCAGGCCCTGGATGCTGGCGGTCGTTCTGAGTTGCGCGCTGGTCGGCTCGCCGCTGTTGCGCCTGGCGAACCTGCACTGGTTGACCCTGACCCACACCCTGATCCACCTGGACGGCATCGCTTTGGGAAGCCTGTTGGCGCTGGGCCTTTACACGCTCGCGGTGAGCCGCCGCGCCTGGCTCACGCTTGGCCTGGTCTGCATTCCAGTCGGTTTTGGAGCGGCAGCAACGGTGGCTGGCGGAACGGCGTTTCTGGACTCCGCGCTGGCCCTGGGCTTTGCCGGCATGGTGTTGGCCTCGATTGCCTCAACCGGCGCACGCAACCCGCTCAGTGCAGCTTTGCGTCGCGGACCGCTGGCTTTCTATGGCCGCATCAGCTACGGCCTCTATATGACGCACATCATCGTCTTCATCTTCTTTGGCTGGTTCGACCTGCGGATGGATCGCTACGGAATCCTGGGCAACCTGGGGGTTGTGGCCTTCCGTCTGGCGGCCAGCACGGCGACGGCGACCGTGCTGTGGTACGGCTTCGAGTCGCGCATTCTCAAGCTGAAGCGGTATTTCTGAAACCTCCGCAACGTCGCTGACTCCGTTACCGCGGCCAGCGGCCGACGATGATGAAGAGGGCCAGAAGGAACAGCGCCACCGAGGGCGCGGCCGACTCCTGGCGGAGCAGATGGTAGATGCCAGCCGCCACCATCAGCAAAGCCAGCCCGCCGGCAGCCAGAAGAACGAAGAAGTAGGGTGTGCCGAGATAGGCAGGGATTATGACACCTAAAGCGCCGGCGATCTCAAGCAGGCCGACCACGGCGGCCTGCCCTCGAGACATGCCGATTGGTCCGGTTTTCGATCGCGCCTCCAACACTTTCACGAGCTTTTCATAGGCCACGATCTTCGACACTCCCACCAGCAGAAAAACACCCGCCAGGATCAACTGCGCAATCCAAAGTAAACCGTTCATGGTTTGACCTGTCTCCCGTGTCGGCTGGCCGCACAGTGCAAGCGGCGAGACGCTGAGCAGCAGCAAACGATTGAACCTCTATCCGGCAGTTTCCCGGGCTAAAAGTCTAGAACGATAGACTGGTAGCGGCTTTTCTATTCAGGGGGGTGTCACCCGATGGGTGAGTCGCCGGGGTCAGAAATTTCTGTTTTTGGTTCGGA
>Ga0224529_1000293_pt1 | contig 39565 bp, 36 predicted proteins | sample CBST50metaG_FD_179893 | JGI IMG/M metagenome (GOLD analysis project Ga0224529, IMG submission 179893) | Peat soil microbial communities from Stordalen Mire, Sweden - C.B.S.T50 | ecosystem: Environmental > Terrestrial > Soil > Wetlands > Peat | place: Sweden: Norrbotten County, Stordalen Mire...
CGGCGGGGCCGGCGGCGACTGGTAAGTTTTTTGAGCTTTTTTGAAGGGGCTTCCTTGAATGGAAGCCGGAGGAGAAGAAAACTGTATGGGTCGTGGACTTTGGATTGCACTTGGAGTTGTCGGCGTCTTGATTCTGGCTGTTCTCATGGTGTTCGGCAGCTATGTCAGCGCCAAGAACCAGATGGTTTCCAAGGAAGAAGTGGTGAAGGCCGCGTGGTCGGATGTGGACGTGCAGTTGGAGAGGCGCGCCGCACTGATTCCCAACCTGGTGGAGACCGTGAAGGGCTTTACCAAGGAAGAGAGCACGGTGTTTGGCGACATCGCGAACGCCCGCGCCGGCATGTTGAACGCGCAGGGACCGCAGGCCAAGATCGCAGCCAACGGGCATCTCGATTCCGCTCTGGGTCGGCTGCTGCTGCTCACAGAGAATTACCCGCAACTGCGTTCCAGCGACCAGTTCATGCGCCTGCAGGACGAGTTGGCGGGGACCGAGAACCGCATCGGCGTGGCGCGCAAACGCTATAACGATTCGCTGCGCGATTACAACACCTTCGTGCGCCAGTTCCCCAACAGCATTTGGGCGGGAATTGCCGGTTTCCAGGTGAACAATGCCTTCTTCGAAGCCAGCGGCGCGGCGCGTACCGCTCCATCGGTGAAGTTTTAGCTAAAAGCATCAAGCCAGCCAGCAGACTTGTGAGTCTGCTGGCTGGTTTGATGCGATGGTAGTATCCGCTTCCCTCCCGAAAACACTGGCTCCCACGCCCTCGCGGAATTTAGTCCACCGGCTCCAGATGCGCAGTAAAGTGGCGCAGGAACGGAGCTTCGTAGGTGAGTCGCAGTCCTTTGATCTGGGCGCGACGAGCCCAAACGCGCAGGATAATCTCCACCACATAATCAATGTGGCTCTGCGTGTAGACGCGACGCGGAATAGCCAGCCGCACCAGCTCCATGCGTGCGGCCGAGGCAAACATCAGGCTGCCGATTTCGACCGAGCGGATGCCGCCTTCCAGATACAACTCCGCAGCCAGCGCAACGCCGGGAAACTGCTCGGCGGGAATGTGCGGCAAAAACGCCTTGGCGTCGATGTAGATGGCGTGGCCGCCCGGCGGTTGCACAATGGGCACGCCGTGCTCGGCGATATTGTTGCCCAGGTAGGCGGTCGAGGCAATCCGGTAGCGCAGATATTCCTCCTCCAGCGCCTCCTGCAGGCCCACCGCAATCGCCTCCAGATCGCGCCCAGCGAGGCCGCCATAAGTGGGATAGCCCTCGGTGAGAATCAGCAGGTCCTTCTCCTGGCGGGCAAGAATGTCGTCATTCGTACATAGGAAGCCGCCGATGTTGGCCATGCCGTCCTTTTTGGCCGACATGGTGCAGCCATCGCCCAGCGAGAACATCTCCTGCGCAATCTGCTTGGGCGTTTTGTCGGCATAGCCCGGCTCGCGCAGCTTGATGAAATACGCATTCTCGGCAAAGCGGCAGGCATCGAAGTAGAGCGGAATCCCATGCTTGTGGCACACCTCTGAGACGGCGCGGGCATTTTCCATCGACACCGGCTGCCCACCACCCGAGTTGTTGGTCACCGTCAGCATGACCAGCGGCACGCGTTCGCGGCCCACGCGCACAATCAGCTCTTCCAGCGCCGCTACGTCCATGTTGCCCTTGAACGGAAGGACAGTTTCGGGCTGACCGCCTTCAGGTAGAAGCAAATCGACAGCCTCCGCGCCCACCGACTCGACGTTGGCGCGGGTGGTGTCGAAATGCGTGTTGTTCGGCACCAAATCGCCCTTCTTGCACATGACGTGGAAGAGAATGCGCTCCGCGGCTCGCCCCTGGTGTGTCGGGATCACGTGCTTGTAGCCAAAGATGTCCTGAACAGACGCTTTGAAGCGATCGAAGCTCCTGCTGCCGGCGTAACTCTCATCGCCCTCCATCACAGCGGCCCATTGATGCGTCGACATTGCACCGGTGCCGGAGTCCGTCAGCAGGTCGATGAGAACATCGTCGGCCGGGAGCAGGAAAAGGTTGTAGTGAGCGGCGCGCAGACGTTCCTCCCGCTGGGCCCGTGTGGTCCAGCGGATGGGTTCAACGCTCTTGATGCGGAAGGGCTCGATGATGGTCTTGGTTGGCACTCGAAAAGGCTCCTGTGGGTTGGCGCTGCTGCAGTCCCTGAGCAGAGCCGGCGGTTGCGGCGGCTCTGAATCGTGCGGGGACTACCATGGAGAGATGCGCCGTTCCAAGTGCTGTCTCGCACCTCAAAAGACGATGCCGCCCCGATGGTCAAGCCCTGCCAATCGTACGGCCTGAAGAGTCCATGGCGCAAACAGTCCACTCCGCCGACGGTCCGAACCCTTCAGAGCAAACGGAATGCGCGTATTTCCACGCCAAAACAGAGCCTGATATGCAAGAACAAGCCCCGTGCTGGCGGCGTTACCGTGGAGTGGGCCGTGTGCAGCGCGTCACAGGGCCACACAGACCTCGCAGGATACACTTTCGTCTGCTGTTCTCACCGGAGGCACCATGAACACCCCCCTTCTACCTATCGAGGAAATTGCGAAAAAGCTCTCCCTTTCGCCTTCGCACTATGAATCCATTGGCAAATATGGCGCCAAGCTCAATCTGGAGTTGCTGGACGACGCGGCGTTTCCGGTGCGCGGCAAGCTGATTCTGGTGACGGCCACCACACCAACAGCGCACGGCGAAGGAAAGACAGTCGTCGCCATCGGGCTGGCCCAGGCCCTGGAGCGCATCGGGCGGAAGTCCATTGTGACCTCGCGTGAGCCTTCGCTGGGTCCGGTTTTCGGGCTGAAAGGCGGAGCGGCGGGCGGCGGGCTCTCGCAAGTGGAACCAAGCCAGAAGATCAACCTGCACTTCCATGGCGACTTTCACGCCATTACCGCGGCGCACAACCTGCTGGCCGCTTTGGTGGATTCGCATATCTTTCATGGCAACGAGCTGGATCTCGATCCGGAGCAGGTGACGTGGCCCCGCGCACTCGACGTGAATGATCGCGCACTGCGCCGCGTTACCGTCGCTGTCAGCCCGAAGGACAAGGCGGCGCGGGACGGTGCAGATCGCGAAACAGGCTTTGTGATCACGGCCGCGTCGGAGATCATGGCCATCCTGGGGCTGGCCTCAAGCCGCGCCGATTTGCGCCGCCGCCTGGATTCGATTGTCGTGGGCATCTCCCGCGCAGGCCGACCGGTCACAGCCGCAGACCTGGGAGCGACCGGCTCCATGATGGCCCTGCTGAACGAGGCCCTGCTGCCCAACCTGGTGCAGACCACGGAAGGCACACCCGCCTTCGTGCACACCGGTCCATTCGCCAACATCGCCCACGGCACAAGCTCAGTGCTGTCGCAGCAGATGGCGCTGCGCCTGGCCGACTACGTGGTCAACGAAGCCGGCTTTGCCGCCGACCTGGGAGCGGAGAAGTATTTCGACATTGTCATGCGCAGCTCGGGCATTGAGCCGGCTGTGGCCGTGCTGGTAACCACAGTGCAAAGCCTGCGAGGCCAGGGCGAAGGCTCGCTTGAGTCTGGCTTGCCGAATCTCGAACACCACGTTGGGACCCTCCGCCGCTACGGCGTTCCCGTGGTGGTGGCCATCAATCGCTTCCCCTCCGACACACAGGGCGAACTTGAGGTGATTGCCACCGAGTGCCGGCGGCTCTCCGTTCCCTGCTCGTTTGTCGATGCCTTCGCCAAAGGCGGCCTGGGCGCGGTGGGACTGGCGGAAAAGGTGGCTTGCCTTGTCGAAGAGAACCACTTGCCGGGCGTCCGGTCTATTTATTCGCTCGAAGAGACGCCCGAGGAGAAGATCAACAAGATCGCAACCCTGGTTTACGGCGCCAGCGGCGTTGAGTTGAGTGAGTTGGCGCAGGAGAAGCTGGCGCGCTTTGCGGAGTGGGGATTTGGCCGTCTGCCGGTGTGCATCGCCAAGACGCAGTACTCGCTTACGGACGACCCGCATCGCCTGGGCGCACCCACAGGATGGACACTCAAAGTGCGGGACGTTCAACTCTCCGCGGGCGCGGGATTCCTGGTGGCCGTGGCCGGCAACATGATGCTGATGCCGGGGTTGCCCAAGGCGCCACGTGCACTGGCCATCGACGTGGATGCAGACGGCAACATCACCGGGGTGTGAAGCAGACAGGGAACAGGGAACAGGGAACAGGGAACAGGGAACAGGGAACAGGGAACAGCTGAGAGCTTAACACCCAACTATCCACTGTTCACAGTTCCCTGCTTCACTGCTTTTTAAGCACTGCTGTGCCCTTTTCATCCGTCAGAATGGCGCTCTCCAGCGTCCGGAATGCAGCGGCCTTGACGGCGGGAATCTCGACCTGGCGCACGACATAGTCACGCTCATAATGCAGCAGGTTGGCCTTGGCGGTGACGGTGGAGTGGTAGCTGGCGAACTCCACATCAACGTCCACCGGGTCCGGCGTCTCATCGACCACGTAGCCGGCAGGCAGCGTGATGTCGAAGCTGTCGTGCCAGCGCCCAGTGGCGCTGAGGTCGATAGGCAGGGTGCGCGGCTTGTCGTTGAAAGGCCTCACATAGGAGCCGACCACGCGAGGACGCACCAGCAAAAGCGGGCCGGCCTGGTGGGAATACTGATGCGCAGTCACTTTGTAGTGAAACTCAAGAGGCTTGTCGAGGGCCTCGGGTTGGATGAATTTGAATTCGTCGAGCGTGACGCCGGGAAGAGTCTCGGCCACCAGGCGCTCCCAGGCTTCGCGGCGCTCTTTTTCGTCGGTGTATTTGAGAAAACTACGCAAATCGCCACCCTCCGGACCCGAGTGGAAGGTGTCCACCGAGCCAGTAAGCGTGCCGTCAGGCAAAAGCGTGAAAGCGCCTTTGCGTTCTGAACCATTGGCGTCCGGGGCGAGCAACGGGAGAGCGACAATCTGACTGGAGGCTCCGGCTGCAAGGATGCCGTAGCTGCCTTGCAGTTCGGAGGGCAGATTGCCCACCGGCGTGCGCTCATCGGTCGGATCGAAAATCAAGTATCGCTTGCCTTCCTTGGCTCTCACCACGGCCAGGAGCCGCGGGTCTTGCACGTCCGATGGAATCTCGATGGCGGTAATCATGTGATCGCCAAGAATCGACGGATTCTCTGGAGAGACCACGCCACGGCGATGGTCCACCGGCACGTAATACGCGTGGATACCCGCCACCTGCAGCATGGAAATCAACAGAGTGGTCTTGTCTTTGCAGTCGCCGTAGCGATTCTGGAAGATGTCAGCGGCGCGATTGGCCTGCAAGCCGCCGATGCCGCGCATGACGACGAAATAGCGAATGTCCCGCTGGATGGAACCGGTGATGCGGCTCAGTCGAGTATAAAAATCCGGCGCGCCGGCGATCAGATCGTTCACCTTGGCGGTAATCGCCGGAGAGGGATCGGGACGGTTCGCCTCGAGCGTGGTCATCCATTGCCCGATGGCTCGCCATTGACTGTCTTTGCCTTCCACGGCCGCATCGCCCCACTGCACTGACATGCGTCCGGACAACGCCAACCAATCAGGGGCCGAGGGCACGTCCCGCAGAATGAGCGCCGGCATATCCTTGATTTCCCAACGCAAGTGGTTGGGAGCGACTTCCGCCGCATGAACCGGCTCGTGGTTTCGCCAAGACTCGGTATGGGCACGGCCCGCGGGCAGATCCAACTCAAGCGCCTGGAAGACCACGGGGATGCCGGTTTGAAACTGCCACACCTTCTCTTGCGAGTAAGGCTGCATCAGTTCCTCCGACTCGCAGATCTCCACCGCGCCCACATCCACAGCGGGAGGATGGGCGATGCGCGACTTGCGCGTCGAAAGCATGATGGGAACGTCCGTGTCCCCCACATCGGCAAAGTCCGTATCCTGGGCCTGATACTGCTTCTCGTCGGCTGCGATGGTCCACACGCGGAAGTAATTGATCTTCTCATCCACATCGAAGCTGACTTCACAAGTATTGCCGCGGCCTTGCGGCTTGAGGATGCGAATGGCCTCGCGCTCGCGCTCCACGGCGCGCCCCTGGCCGTCGATGGTCTCAACATATTCATCAAAGAGAATGACTGCGGACGCGTCTTTCACATAATCCGGCGTCTTGGTCTTCGCGGCGTCCAGGCCCCACTGCGGCACTGGTTGCGACTTGCCAAACCAACTGGCGCGCGCAGGCGAGGCCGCAAACGGCAGCAGCGCAGTCAGTACAAACACGCCAGATTGCAGGCCGGTCAGACGTGGAATGCCCATGGTCAGTTTCCTTTCGCTTGCTGGGCGCGGACCAGCACCAGTTGCTGCTGATCGGCCGTAGCCACCTTTTGATAAAAGTCGTGGAGGTCCTTGTATTCCTTGGGATCGAGCAACGTGAAGTTATAGACCACGCTGCGCACCACAGTAACAGTCCCATTCTTTGCGCTGGAATTGATCTTCAGCAAGGCATGATCGGGCCACAGGTTGCTAGTGGCCTGCGGCGAACTTTCCACGTTGAATCCAGCAGGCAAACTGTACGTCACCTGGTCCTGTTCCAGCTTGGGGTAGTGAACATCCACGGGAATGGTGCGCTTGTCCTGCGCCACGAATGGGTGCTTGGCGCGCGATTCAAAAAAGAGACCGGGCAGGAAGAAGTGCTTGCCGGTCGCCGTGCCCATATTGCCGGAGACGTTGACGATGCCGATCAGATTGACGGAATAATCATCCAAAGCCAGGAAGTGATCGAAATCGGCCTGCACGCCGTCGGGCAGTGAGTTACGCATCGACTCGTTAAACTGCTTCTTCACCTCTTCCTCGTCGTTTTCAAGCGTAAGCTGCCGCCAATGAAGCGCGTCCTGGCCGGTCATCACCATGCGAACGGTACCCTTCACGCTGCCGGTCGCGTCGATGGTGAGATCCGCGACCCGCTGCACTGTCGAGTTCTTGTAAACGCTGGGCGGGGTGGTGGCGAAAACTGCGCCCTTCTCCGAGAGACGGAAACCGGAAGCCATGGTGTGCTTCCAATGCAGCGTCCCAAAGGGACACATCTTCTGACCAGGGTCCAGATAAACATCCTTGCCACCCAATTCGACGACCGCGATGTAATCGTCCAACTGGCCAATCCGAAGATACGTGCTATCGAATATGGCGCGATTGCGATCGACTACCTGGATGGGCCAGACTTTGAGACCCGCCGCGCGAGCCAGCGCGACATAAAGCAAGGCGATGTCGTCTGCCGAGCCGGCTTTCTGGTTCCACACATCCTCCGCCCTGCCGATTGCCTTCAGCTTCTCTTTCTTGCGCTCGGCCTCGGATTTGGTGCGCGTGAAATCCGTGTTGTCCAGTTTCATCACCGCCGCATAAATCTTGCCGGCCTTCTGCTCATCCGAGTCGCCGGACGCCACTATTTCACCAACGGCCTTCTTCAATGGTCCGGTCGGCTTGGTAAACTCCTCCACCTCTTTGCTCCACCGCTTGCCCTCCGTTTGCCAGAAATCGGGCCCTGAGTGGGCATAGGTGTAATAGAATTCGATGCGCTGCTTGAGCGTATTCAGCGGCGGCATCCAATCTTCGTCCGGAACCGCCGGTATGTCGTTCAGATCGAGCGTATAGGATCCCTTGACGTCGGCAACGACCTTGTCGCCCGCGCCGATCGATCCGCCATACATCAACCGGTCCAGTGGCGTGCCGCGGCTGTCGGAAATGTAACGCCCGCCCCCCAGTTCCGGGCGAAAGAAATAGTGCGCCTTATGAACAAAATAGGGTTGCTGGATCTCCCACGAAGGCGAAGAGACAATTTCGTCGCTATAGCGAATCTGCAGCCGGTATTCCAGGATGCTGCCTACCTCGACGCTGGGCAAGGTGAACACCATGGTGTTCACCTGAAGATTCTTCGTTTTAACATCCACCAGATCGGACGCCTTGGTAGTGAGCGGAATCACGGTGCCATCCGCGTGGATGGTGCGACCCTTGATGTCGGTCACCTTGTCGGCGCCATGCTCGTAAGGGATGCGGATAGTAGCCAGTTCCTTGCCCTTCTCGCTGAGCACCTTGATGCGCTCATAAATACTATGGAAATGAAGCGAGTCATCGGTCGTCTCTTCCCTATACAGATACACTGCCGATGCCCCCGGCGCCTTGGGATCGGCGGTCATCTTGAGTTCTTCGCTGGTTGGTTCCTGAAACTGCGCGCTGAGCAGCGCGGGAGATGCCAAGGCAAGAAGCAGAAGCGCATAACTTACACGAACGGCGATCCGCATGATTCGATCCTTTGATTGGAAAAACAGGTGGAGTACCGCCGCAGGAGGGCACAGCGGGATGCAGAGATTCTACGTCGCCTGACCGGCGGCGTCGAAACAATGAGAAAGAATATACTCGCCCATTGTTACAACAGATTGTAACAACTGCCCGAATCGCGGCCGGCATGTTGCTTCTTTTGATAATTACTGATCCGGTCCCGCACAATCGCAACACCCCAAAGCTCACATCCCGAGCGAAGCGCAGCCGCCCCCCCCAATAGAAGCCTGTTGCTGCAGCCGCTCTTTTGCAGTAGTGCAGCCGCTTTTCTGCAGTACCACTGCAAAAAAGCGGCTGCATCCATTTTTTCATAGGCTTCCGGATGCCCCAAATGTTTACAAGTTGTGCAACAGCATCGCCCGGGCCGCGGCGACCGTGCTGTTGACCCCCACTGTGGCGCTTCCGGAGACCGCAGAATTGGATGCCAAAGCAGCCTTAATAATGTGGCTTCCCGCGGCTGGCGCGCCAGTGTAATTTCCGCTGGCGTCGACCGTGCCCACCGTCGCATTTCCGCCAACCACTCCGTCCACGCTCCAAACAACCGCGACCCCTGACGCACCATTCACTGTCGCGGAGAATTGGCAGCCTCCGCTAGCCGCGACTATCGCCGCGGATGGCGTCACCACGACACTGGTTGTTCCGGATCCGCCCGTTCCTGAACCGGTACCCACCGTCACGCCCTGAGAGCCATATGCAGCCACATTCGCCGTGCTCGTCGCGGTGACTATATGGAGGCCGGCAGTTGCCGGCGCGGTGTAGCTTCCAGTGGCGTCGATCGTGCCCACCGTCGCGTTGCCTCCGTCCACCCCGTCCACGCTCCATGTGACGGTTACTGTGGAGGTTCCCGCGACGTAAGCCGTAAACTGCAAAACGCCATTGAGAGCAACCGACATAGAGGCTGGCGTCACACTTACCGAGATGCCTCCGGCCGATGCAGAGCCAGACTCACAGAAGAGCGCGAGCACGTCGGCGTTGCCTCCCCAAACATGCCCCGATCCATCATTGAAAGTTACGTGAACGACATTGGAAGCATCCAGGTAGGCCGACCCAACGCCCTGGGCGTGGTACCCAGATTGAATGCTCCCATTGCTCGATCCCACCATGGGCTGCAGCGTTAACCCGTCGCCGGCACTGGTGGGCAGTGAAAAGGTCGCCCCGTTCGCCATATTCTTTGCGCAGCCCACTCCAAATATGCTTCCGTTCGTCAGCGGGCAGTGCATCCAATTCCCGCCACCGACGGTCTCGGTTGTGACGGTGCCCATATTGTTTTTCCAGGCAAATACCAAGATGTCCGCGTTGCCGTGCCAGGCGGCAGCGTTACTGTCGATGTAATTAAAGTGGACAATCTGACTCGAATCTACAAATGCGCCCACACTTTGGGCGTTCTTCCAGTTCTGTGGGCTGTCATGCGGATAGGCCACGGCAAACATGTTCCCGGTGGTATAACCTGCCGGCAGTTCAACAGTGGCTCCATCTGCCAGCACACCTTGTCCAAAGATGATCGTCTCGCCACCCAGAAGCGTGAGTTCAAGCCAGGTGAGACCGCCGCTCACAAAGGTCGTATCACTGCTCATCCAACTCAGGGCCGCAAAGTTCACATCGCCGCCCCAAAACGTGCCTTCGCAGTCGGTGTAGATCAGCGTGAGAACGCGGTTTGCGTCCACGCTGCACATCTGAATAATGCGCAGCGAATGGTAATTGATGTTCGCTCCCCCAGGACCCGCCCAGGCCAACATATTGCCCACCGCAAACCCCGTCGAAGGCAACTGGAACTGGGAACCGCTCGGAAGCGATCCGGTGAAGAAAACAAAGGTCCCGCCGTTGTCCAGGCTGATGCTCGTATAGTCCGAGTCATTATCGGGATCGCTTCCGGGCACGTTCGACCAGCCGGCTGAGTTCGGGTCCGTCGTATCGTAGTCATCCGAGGGCATATACGGTGCGAGAGTCAAGTCCGCCTCTCCACCGTCGCCAGCCGCGGTCAGCGCGAGGCTGCCTCCGCTCCCCGTCGCCGTTGCGTTATAGGGACGGTGCGTGGCATCGAGCACCGCGTACTCGCCAGCGTAGGAATAGTTAGCCGAGTCATCGAGCGTCACATGATCGCCACACTGAATCTGCGCGACTACCGCTCCCGATCCAGCCGCATCGGCTGCAAACAACGCAGCCTTCAGAGTGACGGCCTTGGGCGTCACATAAGGCGATTGATCAGGGCCAAGCGCCAAATCGCGCTCGAAACGCGAAATGCGGCTGGCCTGGTCAAAAGTCGAGATAGCGTAGTCGTATTCGACTCGGACCCGATTCCTCTGGCGCGGCAGGCCAACGCCAACCGCTCCGCGCGCGAGCTGGTTGTTCTCATGATCGAACTGGGGCGCACGTTCCTTGAGCCGTGAATACAGCAGGCCAATTGAGCCGCCGGCGCCCACACTCGTTGGATAGTTAGCACCCTTCGAAGTCAGGGTCAGGGAGTAACAGTTGCCATTAACATCCGCATCCGGAACAGAGTAGACGGTCCACACCCCGTCATAGATTGTTTCCGTTCCGCCAAAAGACAGAATGTCGGCCGTGTTATAAGGATGCGGGGCCTGGGTAGTAACCACCGGATTGTGAGAAACCTCACAGGTAATCGATGCGACGAGGGCCGAGGTCGGCACCAGGAGGTCGCGGAACTTCGCCACATAGCAGTTCGGCGCCTGGCTCACCAGTTTGTCGCTAGGGCAAAGCGAACCCGGAAGGATGTTTTTCCGCGAGAAGGTGAAGACGCTCGGCCGGGTCTGATCAGGGATAAGAGCGATCTGGCCAGCGTACTCGCGTTGGTAGCTCCGGCAGCACTTCAGAATCTGCTCCAGAATCGCAGCCAGCGTCGTGGTCTGCGAAAAGGCATAAGCGGCGGTGAATCGACGGCGTCCGTTTGCCAGTACCTGGTCGAAATACTGCGCAGCCGAGTAGATCGATCCCCAATCAAACCTGTTCTGAGCTGCCGCGCTGATCTCGTCGATCCCCGCGTTCAAATCGATATTGTATTCCGGGAAAATCTTTCTGCGCAGAATAGCGTCGACAAAGTGCCAGGCCGGGTTTGTCGAGTAGGCATAAGCCGTCTGGTTGCCCTCGTCGTCGAACAGACGCACCTTGGTTGAACGCCACAGCCCGATCGGGTTCAGGTCGGCCCACTGGGTCGGATCGTTTTGGTGGGTGTTCGTCTGGTTCTGGATCGGCTGTTTCCGCTTGATCGCGTAATAGGCGATGCGGCTGTACGCCAGCGGGTTCACCGCGGTGGGGAAAGCCGAGAAGAAGGAATCGACGCCCTGGTCTGGACCAGAGGAATAAGGAGAGAGTCCCGAGCCGATCACCGCGTCACAGCCGCGATGAAAGTGAAACTGGGTTGTATCGTCCCACTCGCTGCGCCAGATCAAGGTGTCGTTGATCCACAGCTCATCGCACCCATCCCACTCGCCTTCACCCAACAGCCAGATACCCACGCGCGTGAAATCCAGATCGCTGCTTCCCGTGTTCTGCAACTCGTAATATTCGGCGCGTTTCCCCGTTACCCACACCGGTCCATAGGCCAGCGCGATGGCAGCGTTGGTCGTAGTGCTCGAATCGACGACGGGCGTGGTTGAACTATTGGGCATCTCAGAATTGCCTGATCCTATTCATGACGTTTGTGGCCACGTTTGCGGTGGCCTCGCCGAAATTCTTCTCGTAGCTATTGGTGATCACCAGGATGCGTTCGAGCACCTGGCAGGTGGCATAGCTCTGTTGGCAGGGAGTGAGTTGAGTCGAACCACATTGCGCGCTTCCCCAGCGCCACTGGCAAATCTCCGAGTAGGTATAGAGCGGGGCCGTGTCGCTCGATGGGTTGAGAAGCTGTTTGCATTGCAGCTTTACCTCTTCCGGATCACTATCGTTCACGCTGAGCGTGCCGTGGATTTCCTTTGAGGCTTCTTCAGCGTCCGCGTGCCACTCCCGGTAAACAAACATCGCGCCTTCCAGAGCACTGGCCCGCATAATCTTCTCGAAGTCCCGCTGCAGCGTGTCGCCGGAGATGTTCTGCATCTCGATAACGCCCATGTCTGTCTGCATCGAGCGGTAAAACTTCCACTCCGGAACACTCAGTATCCAAGGCAGATAAGGCACCGTTGCTCCAGCCAGCCCCAGCACGCAAGGAGCATTCATCTTCCGGCTTGCCCAGTAATAGAAATTGCCGTTGCAGTCCTCCACGTCCAGAAGGTGAGCAGGCGCAATGCCGGTATGTGCGCCCACAATCTGTTGAAGGGTTGAGGAGTACGGAATCATCGCATCACCTGCAGGCCAGCCCAGGAAAGAGCCGGCGCTGTGGCGCTCGCGTTCTGCGTTGCATCCACCACAGCCTTCACGCGGTGAAAGTCGAGAGATATCCCAGGAGCCCGCAAGACGATCTGGGGACCTTGATTCTCAGCCGCGTAGCAATCGACCGTTTGTAGCAAGGTGCCGTCCACGTAGATATCCGCCTCCCCGTAAGCAGGGCCTTTCAGCATTGAGAGCTGGAAGCCATAGCCGCGGTACTCAAACTGCGCCCAGTCGCCAGCGTTTGCGCCGGCCGTGTCCATCGTGATCACGGTCTTCTTATCGAAGATATGTGTAGCCTTCGCCCATGCGCCGCTGACTGCGAGCTTCTGATCCCCATAATCGTTGAACGGGTAATGCCAGATGGCTTCGTGAGCCCAGTCGGTGGGATACTCAACCATCGGACAGATGGGAATCTCGGTGAACTCCACCATCTGCATGTCCCACTTATTGTTAGCCGTGAGCACCGGGTTTACGTCGCTGGTGAACTTGCCCACGTACTGGCGCTCATTGCTGTCCCAGTCGATGATCGTGAAATAGCCGTCCTCATATTGCTCGGCGTACCACTTCAGCCGCTGAGCCACCGCCAGTGTGCGCCCCAGCCAGGAGAGCGTGTAGACGTGACCAGCGTTACTCAACTCCCGGGAATAAGGCTGGCCGCCCACCGGCTTCTTGTTGCTGCGCGTATTGGCTCTCTTGCGCGTGAATCCAAAGCTAGGATTCATGCTGTCGCCGAGGTCCGGATCGAAGCCCTGGACAGGATTGAGGATGTCAGTCTCAGGCATCGGCCTGTCCCCCGTAGCTTCCGTAACTGGAGTTCAATGCAGCGCGGACATGATGCGCGTTATTCATAAAGAGATCCCGGATGCCCTTGGCGTCGGGAGAATGGAAGTGCAGGTGAGCAGTGCGGTCGCCTCCCTGGCTGCCGCTCCGCGCGTCCCTTGATTGCATGGTCGAGCGGTAACTGTTCGCCACGTCTTCCATCGAGGCGCCCGAGTTCAGCGCATCGAGCGTCGATTTGTTTTTCTGATAGGCGTTCGGCTTGACAACGAATTCGCCGAGTTGCGCGTGGACCAGGCCATGGTCCGGAGACGTGGCCAGGTCGCCGAAATCGTCGATTGCGCCGCCAGTGTCATACTGCGCCGCGCTGAACGTCGACGCGCTACGTCCGGCCTTCGCCTCCCGGCTCAGCTTCTGCTCGGCCGTCGAGATCTCCGGCTTGATGGTGTCCTGGTAGTAACTGTTGGCGGCAGGGCCGAGCTTGCTGATCGTGTGGTTAGCATCGGTCTGCGCACTCTCCATGTCGCTGTAGGCGCTCAAGTAATCCATCGAGCCCTGCTGGAAGCTGTCCGTGTCATTCTTGAGCCGCGGCCGGACGGTTTTCAGATCATAGACCCGCGCTTTCTCGCGGCCACCAAATCCGATTGCACCAACAAGCGCGCCAACGCCAGCGCCGATCGCTGCGCCAATCGGACCGCCAACTGCCATACCGAGTTCCATGCCGCTCATCGCGCCGCTGAGTGCTCCGCCTACGCCTCCGTTGCCTTGATACGCCGAGTACAACCCTACAGCGCCCTGGGCGCCGCTCATTACCCTGTCCGCTGTGCTGGGGCCTTGGCTGGAATCGCCTGAGCCAGAACTGTCGCTGGTGAAACTGCCATCGGAATTAAGTGTGCCACTGAGCGGATCGGCTTGCGTCTCTGCCGTATCACCGCCGGCGTCAGACGATCCTGATCCCCCTGAGCCGCTACCGCCCGAAAAATCACTCTCGGCCTGCTTATAGAGGCTGATGCCCTTGCCCATATTGTTTACAGCACCGACAAGGCCCGCGCCGCGTGGTGGAGGAGTGCCGCCGCCCGTCGTGAAGTTTCCCGCGGCCGCCATACTGGAGTCGCCCGCGCCGCCGATCATGCCGGCGCCAGCGGAAGGTGTCGAAGGCGTCGCTGCACTTACCGAAGGGGCCGATCCTACGCCGCGGGTGCTACCGCCAAACGCGTGCCGAACTGAACGATATGCATCGCCGACCAAGCCGCCGCCGCCCGCGTGAGTTGCAGGGGCGGAGCTACCGGACGATACGCCCGCGCCCTCACCGTTAACGGCTAAATCAGACGTGGACGAAAATCCAGACGAAGGCAATGCGCCACCGAGCAAGTTGGTGCCGCCACCGGCCGCTCCGGGAACCGCGCTGCCACCCATTCCCATTCCACCGCCGAAAGAGATGCTCGCCGACGCCACGCGAATCATTGCACTGTTCAGCGAGAACACACTGCTGGTCGCAGCGGCTGCACCAGGGTTCCCAGGTGCGGCCGCGGGCACACCTGGCGCGCCACCATGCTTCTTGCCGCCGAATCCGAAGTCGCCCAGGACGTTCCCAAATAGGCTTCCGCCATCGGGCGCAGGCGTGCCATGACCATGCTGCTGAACCTTCTGCACCAGGCCGGCCGCCGCTTCGCCCGCCACCTTGTCGCCCATCTCTTCCAGATACTTCAGCGGATGGTCCAGGCCCTTGAACATGTGATCAAATTCGCCGGCCATCTTTTCGCGGGCTGCCTTCGAAGCTTCCACCATGTCGGCGTCGCGCTCTTGGGCAGCGGCCACTTCACGGCGATTCGCGGCATCGTTGATCGCAGCTTCTTCTTGGCTTCCCTGCTTGACCCCCTCCAGTTCCTTCCGACGCCACTCTTCGAATTTTCCTATGCGGACGCGGTATTCGGCGTCGAGTGCAGCCGTCTTCTGCTTCTCGCCGCCCAGCGACTTGGCGCGCGCCTCAGCCTCGATCACGCCCGTCTCGTCCGATATTTCCCGCATCTTCTCAACGGATTGATCGCCCGCACTCTGCTTGATTCCGGCAATGCCGCGATCGAGATCGGATTGCTTGCCGCCCTTATCCTTGAAATCCCTCCGCAGCGCCGCGATCTGATTATCCGCGTCTGCGCGAATTCTGTTGAAGCCACTCAGCTCGCGATTCGCAGCCTGCGCTGTGATCTCGTCCACGCGAGTGGCAAAGGACTTGTTCAGCTCGCCGATCTGCTGAACTGTCTGTTTGTGGATCTCATTCACTTCCGCCAGACGCTGGCCAGGATTGAGGCCGCTGTTGGGATCGAAAACGGCATTGACTCTATTCTTTTCTTCCTGCTGGACACGGGAGACGCCCGTCAACCCAACCAACTGGGTCTGAGCGCGCATCTCCTGGATCTTGTGTTCTTCCTCTTCCATCCGGTGCATCTGTTCGTTATGGAACTTGGCATGGATATCCGCGACAGCTTGGGCCGATGCGATGTGCTTTTCTTCCAGCTCTCGGATGGCCGCTGCTTCCTGAGCGGCAAACAGCCTTGATCCGTGCAGGCCAGACTCCAAAGCTTCCTCGTGAATGCGGCGTAGCTCCTGAGCGTCCGTCCTCTGCTGTTCAGTCTGGTGGGCCTGAAACTCCGCGTCGGCATGCTGTTTCGCGAGGGTGTTTTCAGTCGCGCCCGCGTCCGGACGCACAGTGAGATACTTTGGGTCCGAAGGGTCTTTTCCACGGTTAGCGATCTCCGCTAGCTTTGTGTCTTCCTGGGCTCTGTAGCGCCGATTTTCGTCAGCGGTCTTGTAGGCGGCGTCACGCGCAATGCGTTCCTTTGCAATGCCTGTCAGCTTTGCCTCGGTTTTGACCTTTTCATCTACGATCAATCCGAGGTTTTTCTTGTGGGTTTCCTCCATCAAGCGTAGTTGGGTTGCGTCCGCAGTTGCTTGGGCCTCACCTTTTGTCTTCGCCTCCCCCATGGTCATGCCGAGATTGGGGTTGATTTTTAGCGTGTCGCCGCCTAAACCCAGCCCGACCGGGGCTCCGGGGCCAGTTCCTATGCCGCCCACTACAAAAGGACCGCCCTCTCGCGCCTGCAACCCTTCCCATAAGTTGGCTGTTAATTTTCTCCTGTCGCTCAGCCGGTCGAGCTGCTCATTCGCTTCCTTTAGATCGGCGGTCAGGTCCTCGACGCCGGCATTCTCATAGAATTTCTTCGAGGCCGCCTCGGCCGCCTCGTCATTGTATTTTTTGATCGCGCCGTCAACATCCAGCCACTTCTCGTAGAGCTTCTTCGCCCCATCGTAGAGCTGGGTAAAGACCATTGCGCCGATCTGGATTGCACCCAGGCCCATCATCGCCGGTCCCAGCGCGCTCAACGCGGCCTGCGCAATCTTGCTTTGTGCAACGATACGCTGCATGGCGCGGGGAAGATGGATGTCGAATTCTTCCGTCAGGAGGTGGGTGCCATGCAACGCTTCTGTGGCCTCACGTCGCGCGCTTGCCAACGCCTTTTCGGTGTCACTGGCGGCCTTTTTGCCCTTCTTTCCCATCTGGTCAAGGGTGACGTTCAACCGCTCCAGCGTGGAGTTGAGCGCCTGGGCGGTGGGCGTCACGCCCTTCAGGGCCGTATCTACATTGCGCACACCGCTGACGGCGCCCTTCTCATCTACCTGCAGTTCGATCTGTACGGCCGTCGCCATAGCTATTTCCTATTCCCTGTCTTTTCGCTACTTCCCGATTTCACCCATGCACTCCCGGCAAACGAGCGCATGCATTTCGTTGGGCATTCCGCAGTGAGGGCACGCCGGGTGCGCAGACTGGAAGCGGCTCCGTTCCTGTTTGAGCATGAGCAGCCCTTCCACTTCGACGGCCGCGAGGTCGAGCCGAACGATCTCCAGCACGCGCTCGACCCAGATAAGGTGCGCAATCCAGATGTAGTAGCCGTCCGGCAGAGTGCGCTGCGGTAGAAGCGCCTTGCGCGCCTCAGCCTGGTGTTCCGGAGGGGTCGCGGCGATCGTTCGATTTGCTTCCGAAGACGCATACCCCTCCTCGAAAAACTCCTGCGCGGCCGTGCGCAGCCCCTTCAGATCGCACGCCGCGCTGCCCTTAAAGTGCCGAATCGCGTCCACGGATCACTGCACGCGAACGGCATCGCCCTGCGAGAACAGCGCCAGCGCGGCCTCGGCCTTGTGCGCGCCGTCCATCTCTCGCTGAATATTCTCGATACCCACCAGCGGCTTGCCGTCCACCGAGTAGCCGTCGACCTCTTCGATCAGTTCGTCATAGATCCGCATGGCCACGAGCTGGCGCGCGGGGTACGTCGTGATGCCGCTCTCTGCCGTGCCTTCGACGCGCACCCGTGCCGATTCGAAATTGAAGTGGCGAAGCTGCGCAATCGACGGCTGCCGGAAGCGGTGCACCAGGCCGGAGTAGAGCGTGGCCTTACCCTTGTCGCCGGCTGACCAGAACGCGTCCAGCTCGATCGTGACCAGGTCGGCGAGCTGCGCGGTTTCCCGCGGCCGGCTCGACTCGCCCACGTTGCGCAGCACCACGCCAACGGAGAGGCGATGCGTCAGAGGCAGCGCCGTCTTCCAATTCTTCAAGCCGCTCAGGTCGCCGTAGCCCTCCACGGTCTTCAGCGCTTTCTCCACCAGCTCGATCTGCGCGGTCTCGCTCTCATACACCGTCTCGCGCACTGGGCCGCGCTGCAGCGTCTGGTGAACGATAGCGGCGAAGAACGCTTGCCAGTCCGCGGCCGTGATGCGGCGGAAGTGATAGCTAAACGTCTTCTGGGCGCCCTTCAGCGTGATGGTGCGCGGAACGTCCAAGGGAAGCATGGCCGTCACAGGAGCGATGTTCTGCGAACTGTCGGCCGGAAGGGCGGGCGCGGCGATCGCCGTACCCTCTGTGCGTTTGTTCTTTGCCATTTTCTTCAATCTCCTCGTAAACGGTGAAAAAGAAGGGGACAGCCACCGCAGCCATCCCCCAGGAGAAAACCCGTGTTTAAACCCCGATCAGATATGCCAGGTCCGTGTTGCCGACCGTGACGGTGACGCTATCGCCGCCGCCGACAGGCTGAAGGATGGAGTTCTGATCCAGCTCGACGGTATAGGCGACGTACTTGTCCTGTTCGCCAAGGTCGGCCTTGGGCAAAATGATGTGCGGATAGTCTGCCAGGAATGTGGTTGCACCCGAAGCGACTGCGATCTTCACTTCGAGTGGCGTCTGGTTGATCATCCAGTCGCGCACATCGGAGGTTGTGTCGACAGCGATCACCAGCTTGAGCTTGTTGAGCGGGCTGCCCTGGCGAACAAAGTACGGTTTGGTGCCTCCACCGCAGGCTCGGAACAGCTCGCATGCATGATCGAAGGTCGCTTCCCAGCTCAGAACGCGGGGCGAGAGCGAAACCGGCGCGCCGACCGGCCCGATCGAGACGGTGGAACCCGAACCGTAGAGGTACTGCGCCGTGGGCAGTGCGGGCAATGCGGCCATCGCGCCATCGGTCACTGTGTCGAGGCCCAGAAAAGACGCCTTGACCATCACCGACCCCTTGTCCGCTCCCGAGATCACGACTTGGGAAAGGGCCAAGTCACTCCACTTGCGCTTCAGACCGGCCGCGTCTTCGATGTAGACGTTGGTGAGCGGAGCCGGGTCGCCCGTATCTTTCCAGGTGAACGTGTGCGTGTTAGGCGCGGCTCCCGCGCCCGCAACGAACGTTTCCTGCCCCATCACGAAGGCGAACAGGAACCCGGCCAGGAAGTCGTCAAGCCGCGTGTTGAGATTGAAAGACGAAGACTCGGCAATCAGGCGGCTTTCGGTCGCCATCGAGTTGCCCTTGCCGGAATATTGGTAGTCCGTCTCTTTTTCGTAAACCTGCTGCGCAAACCCCGATGTCTCCGCGCGAGCCAGGTAGGTAAGGGCGGCATCGGCGAAGACCTCGCCGACCGTTTCCTGCGATTTCGCGCTCAACACGATCTTGCGGGCGATGGTCCTCTGGGTTGAAAACGTGGTAGCCATTGATGCTCCTTTCGCTCAGTTGAGCGGAAATTCCTGAACCGGGTGAATGATGCGAACACTGTGGCAGAGGACATTCCGGAAGAAGACGACCCGAACAGCCTCGGCTTGCGGTGGCCCCGACCAGTCAAACAGGCCGCCCAAGTGACGATTTGCGAACGCGCCGAAGATCGCGCGAATTGCGTCGATCTGCGCTTGCCAGATAGGCTCCGAGATGCCGTCCTGAAACGACATGAAGCCCGTCATCACGATATTGTGCGTGTCGCGATAGGCTTGCATGGCCTCATCTTTGGAAGGCGTTGACTCCCGGCTCACCATCCAGGTGCGCACGATCGGCGCGGCCGGGTTGGTCACCGCATCGACAAACAGCGCATTGAATGTGGCGTCATCGTTCGAAAAGCGGATCTGGTCGTAGACATTCGGCCCCACGCCGGGAACGGTCTTCAGAAGCGCGTACACGGCGGCGATAGCTGTTTGCGCGCTCATGCCGTAGCTCCTGTGAATCCGTGCGCGATGAAGGCTACGCCGATTGCGTGTTCCAGCGCCGCCGGCGCCAGCGGCTCCAGATCGGCCAAGGCGCGGGAAAACATCTCATGGCCTTGCGTGCCCTTCTTCTTCATGGACATCGAGATGGCGAACGCCAGGCTGAGCGCCTTCTTTTCGTCATCGATGCCAAACTTCTTCTGTACCCACGGCACCAGGGCGGATGCTGGCGGCATGTGCGGCTTCGACCCCGTCTCCACAGGAGCCGCGTACACATCGGCGCCCACCGCGGGGCTCACACCGATAATCTCCCGGCACATTGAAGCCTCGCGCACAAACGTTGGCGTGATTGATGCGGCCAGGTTGCCGAAGGCCACGGCCGGCGGCAGTGCGCCATAAGGGGTGACGATGTACTCCTGCACCATCTCCGCGCCCTTGATGCCGAGGGCTTCGAGACCAGCCTGGACGCCTTCCGCGAAGGCGGCAAGCATCTCCGGCTCCAGGGTCTCCGCTCCGCTGATCTTCGTCGCCCAGGCCATCGTTCGTTACCTCGAATACTTGTTGTGGACCAGCCGGTCCACGCCGCTGTTCTGTTCCAGGTACTGGTTGCCCAGCGAAAAGGCGGGTCCAACCTCGTCCTCGCCTGTCGTGCCCTCTTCCACGCCCATGTGGTTGTAGTACCGTTTCCGCAGCGCGGCCGCGCACTTGAGCATCTCGGCCGACTTCGAGCGGTACTGCACCACATCCGCCTGCATCGTCGAGTCGCCCGTCCCCACATAGAAACTGGCCAGGTTCTCAGCGCCCAGGCTCGCCGCAAAGTCCGTCACGGCGTAAAAGTCCTTGTCCGGGACAGTTGATCCGTCGCGCAGATGCCGTGCCGTCCAAGTCACGCGGAGGGAATCGCCCTCTTGGGGCGTATCGAAATTGATGAGGATCTGATCCGGCTGCCCAGGTGTGCGGTACACGCGGAAGTCGGAATCCAGGATGAGCTGCGGCGGCTGCTGGCCGATGGGGAACTCAATCTGCTGGATCACAGAGAAGTTCGATTCCCATACCGGCAGATCCGCGCCTTCGCCTGGCGCCGCCGGCAACGGAATATAGTTGGTGCCGTTTCCTTCAACGTCACTCACCAGGTAGAGCGGCGCATCCTGCGAGTACCGCTCCAGAATCGCGCGAGTCACCAGCGCCGTCCAGGTGTTCGCGCTGATTCGCTTTGCGTCATCCGCAAGGACATTCGGGATCTCCGCTACAAAGTCCGGGATTGCATAAGGAAAGGGCAAAATTCAGCTCCCAGCTTCCAGCGCCTAGCCCCTGGCTGAAAGCCGGAGGCCAGAGGCTGAAGGGTGTTCTTAAACGTCCACTTCGAGCATGTCCAACACCACGAACCCGGCCTTGGGCACCGTGGTTGCCGGAACGCTGGCCAGATCCACGGTCACCACATCGCCCGCATTCAGCCGGGCGCCGCCTGGGTACTGGTTGGATCCGCCTGTGATCTGCGCGCCGATCGACTTCGTAGCCGCAGCGCCCGCGATCGACAGGCTGGCGGCCGCGCTGACGGCGTTGCCGTTGACGTTCACATTGACTGCTGTCGCGCCGGCGCCCGTGCCGGTATCGCTCAGGCAGAGCTGCGCGCCCGCGATGCGCTGTGGCCGGGGCGACTTGTACGTCACCTGGCCAACGCTTGCCGCCAGCGGTGCCGGCAGCGGAAGAGTGAGTGTGCTTCTACGGAAACTGTCCTGCATGGAATCCTCGCTTTTCATTCGCGGCCCTGGACCGACTCCAGGGCCGCGCCAGCAATGCATCTACTGCTTCGTTGCGTGAAAATCTTAGCCGGCGACGACGTTCTTGCCCACGCCGCGGAAGTCGATGATGGCGCCGTTGAAGACCATCTTCACCTTGTATTGCAGCTCGTCCATCGTGAACTGAGTACCGACAGTGGGCTGGTTGGCGAGGAAGATCTGCGGGTTCTCGATGCCGTCGAGGAAGCCGATTTCCAGGAAGGGAGCATTGTTCTGATTGGTGCCGTAGTACCAATCGGTCACGTCAGTGAGCTTCTCGTTGACGAAGATGCGCTCATTGTTGGCGCCGAACCGCTGGTAGAAGGCGTTGGAACCGGCGGTGTTGGTCTGGTTGATCTGGCGCGCGGTGGCGGCCAGGGCCGGAGGCACCATGATCCAATCAAGCGGCAACCCGAGGGGTTCGCCCGAATCCTTCTCGGTCTGGGTCATCAGCGTAATTTCAGCGGTGATCAGGGCATCCTGCGAAAGGGCGGCTGAACCGACGTTCAAGTGCGCGGCGTTGAACCAGGCCACGGCATCCGCACCGTAGTTGGGGTTACTCACAAAGAAGTTGGTGATGTAGTTCTTCAACGTCCAGCGGCCAGCCCGCGCCAGGCGGCCGGGGAAGCGGGCGATTGCGCCCAGATCGTCATTGCGGATCGTCTCCTCGGAGATCGAGAGCAAGTTGCCGCGTTTCTGCATCTGGTAGCTCACGCGCTCATCCGTGGGCTTGGCAATTTCCGTATAGCCCGGCGTACCTTCAGCCACGATCGGCAGTTCGCCGAAGTAGCCCTCACGCACCCGGTCCTGCAGCTTGTAGTCGCTGATGGAAGCCTTGGTGTAGAGGTTCGACAGGCCATCGAGCGCCAACTCCGCCCAGTCCTGCAGCAGACGCTTGGTCATGGAGTTCAGCAGGATATTCGGGAAGTCGCCCGTCATCACAGCTTCCGAAGCCAGCATGCGGGTGCCGCTGAAGCCACCGCCGCCGGTCAGGTTGCTCAAGTCGTAATCACCCGTGATGGTGATGTAGGCCTCGCGCAGGCCCTTGAATGCCGGCACACCCTTGCTCATCGAATCCTTGATGCCCAGGGCCGCTTCCATCGCCAGGTGAAGCTTGTCGGCGGAGTCGAGCGTAATCACCGATCCGGGACGCACCCGGCCCACGTTATTGAACGCGGCAAAAGCGGTGCGGATGCTGGTGATTTCCGCGTCGATGGTGGTCTGCGGCAGGTCGGCTTCGCTGACCAGGGCGGACTCCAGGTGCGTGCGCGCCAGGTCCTGCGCCGGCTTGGGCAGCTTCGAGCTGACCAGGGAGGTCTCAATCCGGTTGCGGCTCTGAATGCGATGCGCCTCGGCGAGCTGCGTAGCGGCCTCGGCGGCGGTCACAGTCACAACCGGCGCGGCAGGCGTTTCAGTGAGAGCGGTTGTGACCGTCTCCATAAAGGTCGCGTAATCGGCCTCGGCAACGGTGGCGAACTTCAAACTCAGCTCGGCGCAACGCGCGGCGTTCTTTTGCCGAAGCGCTTCGAGCAGGCGAAGAATGGAATTCTTCATTGGTGCTCCTTCGGTAGCGCTGGCAGCGCCGCCGCGGTTCGGGCGATTGGGAACAATCGCCGGGGATTCAGGTTTGACCGCGCTCAACTGCGCGGCCGACAGTGTGCTCGCCACGTCGCTATTGGCAACGAGGAACTTTCCGCCCGCGCCTCCGCGGGCGCAGAGATCGACAGAGAAAAGAGTGTCCAGGCTTTCAGACACCAGGCAGTCCTTGCCCTCGATTCGGCCGGCCTTGAACTTCACATTCATCAGTGTCGACGTACCGAACAGGTTGAGGCGCTTCGCCTTCCGCGCATCGTCAAGCTTCGAACGCAAATCGGACTCCGCGGAAAACAGGTTGACGGTGGTAATCGCTTGCGTCCCATCAAACGATCCGCCCTCCATCCAGCCGGCGATGCGGCCGGGATCGGCTGCGCCGGTAGGGTCCGGACCGCCGATCTCCGGATGCCGGCGCCCAAAGGGTTTTCCGTGGACGGCCTCAGCTACTTGCTTGACCACCTCGGGAGTGTAGTAGTGGGGGACCCTTGCGCCGCTGATGCCGCCCGTCGCCCATCCCGCGCGAATCGCCACGATGGGATAGCGTCCAGGTTGCTGGTCGGCGTCCGCCTCGCTGGCAACGAACTCGCATTCGGTGGCAACGGGCACGTAGGCCGTCGTGACTTCCTGCGCGTCGCCAAAGGTGACAGTTTCGCCGTCGATCGTGTAAGGGATGCGATAGAGAGCCTGATCGGGACCGCGCGCAATCAGATAATCGCTGAACGTCTCGTAGAGATAGAAGCGCGAGGAGCACTGACCACCACTGCATCCCTGGCAGCATTGGCATCCGGTACCGTTCGCACAGCCCTGGCAGCACTGATCAGCGCATCCCTGGCAGCACGAACAGCTCACGCCGAATTGCGCGCGCAATGCTCCAGAGAGCAGCGACTGCTGCTCATCGAGCGAGAGATCTGCTTCGGCTGCAAGCAGGATGGCGCTCCGCAGAACTGTCGCTGCTCTGCGGAGCTGGTGCGCGAATTGAAGTGGTTGCTTCATTCGAACCTCGTTGTTACTTCTCTGTGACGGCAGCCTGGGTCTGAATTGCTGCGATCAAATCCGCTTTGATCGCGGCCGGTTCGAGAGTCAGACCGTGCACTTCGGCGGCATGCGCAATCAGTTGTTCCTTCGTCATCTTCGAAAGATCGACAGACTGAGGAGCCGCATCGGCGATCGGGAACGCGTACTTGCGCCCGTCGACTGTCACGCACACGCGCGTCGGAACGTTCTTGATGGTGCGATCTTCCCTGAGCAGAACTTGCCACTCCTGTAGTTTCGCTATTTCATCAGCGGAAGTGGGCGCGGGCACAGCGAGGAGCGCGTTCGCACTCTTGAGCGCCACCGTGCGTTGGGCGGACTCATTATCCGGGTAATCGAGCTTCGCCTGGGTGAAAGCTTTTGTGTAAGCTGCCGCCCACTGTTTTGCGGCTTTGTCTGACATGTGCTCTGGAGCGTTGGGAATTACCGAGACGGTTGCCATGGTTCTATCTCCTATGCAGCTTGGGTTATGACCGAGAGGCCGTAGCTCTTGAGCAACTGGCGTTCCTGGTCAGTGGGTTTCAGTTGGTCATCGTCCAGGTGTGGTATCACCAGGCAATGGCAGTTGATTGTGTTCTCCGCAGATCCGGAGGGATCGCGCGGATACATCAGCTCCTCGCCCTCCACGAGGAAAGGTTCGCCGGGATCGCGGTCCTGGCCGTCTGCGAGCAGATGACCGATGCGGGGAACCATAGCCACCGGAATATGCTTCCAGCGTTTCTTCAGCCCCGGATGCCGCGTGGCCAGGTCGCCGATCCGCGCCACCGAGGCCAGCGAGTGAACCCGCATGATCTCGTTGGTCGCGATGCTCATGGCCCGTTCGCCCACCTGGCTGAAGAGTCCGGAGAATTTGCCGCCCTCAAGCGTGGTGCCGATCTGTTCGACGAGCTGCTGCAGGTTGCTGCCGCCAAGGTACGCCCGCTGAATGGCGGCGTTGATCCTGGCGCTCATGTCGTGGGTCAGGCCGCCGATCAGGTCGGCCGTGTAGCCCTGGACCACCTGGAGCGCAGCACGGTCGACTACCGGCTGCACCAGCACAGATCCCGTGCCGGCCGCCACCGCCGCATCCACGCTGAGCGCGGCCTGCTCATAGCTCTTCTGTTCAAGCGTGTTCACCTGGGCCGATGCCTGTTTGCCAAACTCACTGAGGACGCGGTCGATCTGCGCCTTCAACGCCTGCAGCCTCGCTGCGTTGTAGCTCTCCGGATTGCTCTTGGCCACGTCGGCCAGGATCTCGCGGTTGGCTTCTTCGAGCAGCTTGACGATGCGGGTCCGCGCCTCGGGCGTCAGAGCCCGCGCCCGATCCGTGAGGAGGGCAAGCTGCTGCGCGTAAGCCTGGGCGCGGGAGTCAGCCATCAGGCCACCTGCTCTTTGGCTTCGTCTTCGTCCAGCAGATCGTTGTCCGGGCCTTTGCCAGTCTTGTCGGCCGCGTTCGGCTGCGGGGTCTTCAGCGAGCCCAGCGCCTGGGCCAGGGCCGACTGCGGGAAGAATTGATCCTGCTGCTTGGCCGCGCGGTCTTGCTGCTCTTGCTGCGCCGCCTCGTACTCTTCCTGGCTGTCATCGATATCCACGCCAATCTCAGACAGCAAAGTGTGGAAGGCCCGCGCCGCCGTCAGTCCGGTAATCCATCCCTCTTGCTGGCCAGTCGTCAATGCCGTTGCTGCGCCGGTCAGCGTCTGCGCGCCCTTCTCCAGGTCCTTCACGGCGATTTCAGGGAACTCGATCGAGTAGGAAAGGTCGATCCCTTGCGGCAGTACTCCGGCGCGCTGGGCGCAGCTCAGAACGAAGTTCAGCACCGACTTGATGCAGCGGGACATCAGGTTCTGCCGCTTCTGGATCTTCTTCGTAAACGGCGCATTCATCTCCAGCGCCGATGCGCGGTTGGCGTCATCGCCGTCGCCCATCAGTACAGGAGGGATTCCGGCTCCGCCCAGGCCATACTTTTTCACCATGCCCGCGCCGGCCGCCATGTCCTGGCCTTTGAAGTCCGGCGTCTGCGCTTCGATCTTCAGCTTCTCGTTGCTGACAACCACGCCGCCCTGGCGCGGCGGGTCCTTGGTCAGCTTGTTCTTGTACTCATCGACCTTCTTTGAGTCAGCTCCCTCCAGCGTGTAATGCCACACAAAGGAATTCAGGAACCGGCACTTGTCCGCGAAGTCGAAGATCATCTGATCAAAGACATCGATCCAGTCAGCCAGGCTGAATAATTCGCTGAAGCCGCGGCTGGCGCTCTTGGCCTTGTTCAGCGCGAAATAGAAGCACTCGCCATCGAGCTGCCCATAGTTCTCATCGTTGGGGTCTTCGATGCGGCGAACGATCAGCATCGGCTTCTGCAAGACCTCACCCACCTCGCGGCGCAGCCGGACAGCATACGGCACATTGATCGAGGCCGTGCCGTCCGCCGTGGCCATCTCCGCGAACTGAATGGTGTCGATGTTCATCGGATCGATGTAACCGACGCGCACTTTGCCGTTCACAGGATTGACGGCCACCGGCACGCACAACTCGCCGAAGGTGGTCTTCTCGTCGCACCAGGTCTCAATGTTGGCGTCCATATCGTTGACTTCGTCGTTCCAGAAGTCGTCGATCACCTGCTGCACGCGCGGGTCCTTGGCGGTCACGCGCACGCCTTTGCCCAGCGTGTAGTCGGTGAGGATCTCCACGATCCGCTTACCGAAGGGCGTGGTCACGGCGAGGAAGTAGCAGACCTGCAGCATGCGGTCATGCATCAGCGGGTTCAGGTCGCGGAGCGTGGCCAGGCTTGTGATGCGCCGGAAGCCAGGATCTTCACCGTCGCCCGTGGTCAGCGTGAAGAGCTGCGGCGCGACGGCCTCGGCCGCCAGGCGTTGCTCGGGCGTGATCTTGCCCGTGCCCAGCATCTTGTAGGCTGCGGTGAGCATCGGGATGTCGCTCTCGGCTACGTTCGAGAGGCCAGCCTTTACCAGCGCACCGCGCACGGCCGCTTCGTCCGCATCCTCGCGCGCCTCATTCCAGCGCTTCGCGTCGCCCAGATTGAGCATCGTCATGCTGTTGCGCTCGGCAATCGAGCGGCGTTGCAGCCAATTCTTTACACGTCCCGGAATCAAGCCCATCTGGATCTCCTGTCGCGGCGCACGAAGTCGTCGCCGCCCCGGCTCTGGCCGGCGAGTACTTCGCCGCGGCCGACGCCGGATTCCCGGCCGCCCACCTGAGCGTTGCTGCTGGCGATTGCTACCTGAAAGTTGATAGTGCGGGCGAGCTGCACCGCGCCCTGCAGCGCGTCGGCCTGATCGTCCTTGATTTTTCCCAGAAAGAGGAGCTGCTGGATCAGCGTCTTTTGCGTCCCATCCAGACAGAAACGTATGGTTCCGTTTTCAACCAGCGACGAGATGCTGGAGATCCGGAGAAACTTGTCCGTCAGGTTGGGCACGCCGACAACGTTGATATAGCGGCCCGTCACCCGGCTCTGCTCTTCCATCTCCTGCTTCAGAGCGTCCTGGTACGCCTGGTTCTCGATACCCACAACGACCGGTTGTTCTTCGTCGTAGCGGTTGAGGATGAATTCCTTTTGCTTGATGTACGGAAGCTTCACGCCTTCCGCGCGCTCGACATGCAGGAAGCCATTCGTGTCGATTGCCAGGGTGACGCTGGCAAAGAAATCCGCCCGCTTCTTCAGGCTGATCGCCGGATCGTAGTAAGTGACCCGGACACACGGTTTCTGTTGCAGCTCCTCGCGCCGGTAGGCGTGGCGAATGATCCATCCTTCCTGAAACACCTGAGTATCTGCGCTGATCGGCCGGTTGCGGAACTCCTGGTTAAAGAAGACCGACCCGACATCGCCTTCCTTTTCCTTCAGCGATTGCAGATCCCACTTCTCGGGCCACAGCACCGAATCCGGGGTCCACTCGTCATCTACAGCCTCGTAGGTGCGTTTGATGAACCGCTTGAATTTCTCCGGGTCCAGCAGGTTCGACAGGAACGAGTCGAAATGCAGAATGGTGCCGACGGCGAAGATCTGGGCATTCTTGCCCAGGCTCATCACCGTGCCCTTGAACCACTTGATGAGCTTCTCGCGCGTCTCCGGATTATCTACAGACTCTTCGTTTTCGAGATCATCCAGGATGATCAGGTCGGGGCGGTATTGCCGGTAGCGCAGGCCGCGCATGCTCTGGCCTGCGCCGCGCGCGACAATCGAGATCCCTGTGTTCGTCCGGCAGTCGTTGACATCCCACTTCTTGTCGCCGACCAGGTCGCCGAAATCCTCGCGCAACTTGGCGTTGGTTTCCAGCTCCTCTTTGATGGCGGCGAGTTGGAGCGCTGCGTTCGCCTGGTTGTCACCGATGAGGACGATGAACCGGCGCAGCTTGTAGCAGATGCAATAAAGCGGGAAGATCACCGAAACGACGGTGGACTTCGCATGCTCGCGAGGCGCGGCGATGGCCGCATACCGTTCCGTGAGCAGGATGGTGTACAGCTCACGGTGGAACACTGCCGGCGCGATGAACCGATCCGTCTCGGGATCGACCATGAAGTGCCGGAGATACTTGACGGCGAAGTCGGTGATCTGGTCGGCAAGGTCCCACGCCTGCGAGAGAATTACGGAGGCGTCCGCCTTTTCCACCCGCGACTTGACCGGAACTTTTGAGAACACAGACCGGAGACCAGCTCCGGCTTCCTCAAGCCGCTGTCGCTTCGATTTGCTTTGCGAATGCTTCAGCGGCATGAGATAGCTCCGTAATCAGTTCGTCTTGAATCGGGTCGAGAACTTCCCGCACCTGTTTACGAGTGCGCAGCTTCTTCAGCAGATCCTGCGCGGCCAGCAGGTAAATCTCCCGCGGATCGCCCGCCTCGGCCGCCAGCTTGGCCCGCTCGGCATTGATCTTGGCCAGGTCAGCCTCGACGCGCTTGGCCTGCAGCTCCACCCGCTGCAACCTCGACATGGTCAGAGCCAGGGCGTTCAGTCCCTCGATAAACTTTCCCCGGTCCGCGGCGCCCACACCCTGCATCAGGCTGAACACCTGGTCGCGCATGGCGTTGATCACCGCGGCGTTGCCTTCCGGCAGGCTCTTGGCGGCCAGGGCTGCTGCCCACTGCCGCGCCTGTTCCCCTTCGACAAGCACCTGCTGGCGAACCTGCGAGATCCGCAGATCGAACCAGCGCTGCAGCGACGACTTCGCCAGGCGCATCTCCGGGAACAGCTCCAGCACCTTCAGGTCGAGCGACTCCCAGTCGATGAACCCGCCGCCATCCTTGTCCCACTTGGCGCTGTAAGGAAGAGCCGACTGGTCGGCGATTTCGATCCAGGTGCGGCCGCGGTCGTAGAGCGCCTGGATCGCGTCGCGCGCACTCGGCGGCAGCTTGTCGATCTTGAGCGGCTGGCGAACTTCCCGCTTCTCTCCGGTTTTTGGCCTGGGTTTTGTCATGGCTAGTTGAAAGACACGTCCTCGTTGCTCTTGTGACGCGTGTAAAAGCGCAGCCCCACGGAAGTGAGCATGATCTCGGTGAGCCGGATTTTCCCGTCTTCCTCGTCTGGTTGCGACTTAAAGTCGATGTAATCGAGCACCTGGAGATCCTGAAGCAGCGTGACCACCTGGAGGCGCCCTACGGTCTGGCCGATTCGCAGCAGCATCGCCCAGAGTTCGCCGTCGGTGTACCGCTGTTCCTGACCCTCGTGATTTTCACGAATCAACTTGAGGATGATGCCTCTCCGGCGCCGCGCCAGAATCTCCTTACGTTCCGCTTCCAATGCCATCTTTCTCGCCTCCCCTATTGGTCAAGTGCCCCTGAATTGCCTTCACCGACTCCATTAATTGGCTCAACACTTCATCCTGCTGATCGAGTCGCTCATAAACGCTCTGCGACTCCTGGGCGGCAAACGTCGCCAGCCTTTGTGTCTCGCGCGCCTGTTCCCCGCCTTGCTCGGCTAGCCTGGTCAACGCCTCGGCCGTTCGCCCCTGGGCCTCGGCGGAGCAATGTACGCCGCTCGCCACCACGCTGAAGCTCTCGCGAACCGTTGCGTTCAGCCCCTCCAAAAACTTGCCCACGATAAATAGCGCCACGATCGCCACCAGAAACGCCGGCCCCCAGCCTTGCAGCAATGCAAACGCCCGATCCGGCTGAGCCCGCAACACCTCGTAGGCGCCCAATACCACAGCGGCCCCACTCGCGCCGCCGATCGCCACGCCCGCATGCTTTAACCAGCCGCCCCGGAAACCGAAGGCCACTTCAGTACGCGGAATTCCTGTCTCACTCAGCCCGAGCGCCGTCACTTGGGTTCACCGCCGACGTATCCGCGCTCCTGGAACGTCTTAATGCTCGCCACCACGAGATCGCGTAAACCATCAGCGGAGAGATGCACCGCGGCCGGCTCAACTGGCGCCAACCCCTGAACCAGTTCCATGGCCGCCGGTGCTGTCGCCAATACCTGGTTCTCTGCCAACTGGACAGCTTGGCCAGGTCCGGAAGTTCTTGCGGCCGCCCCAACCGCGGCCACACCTTGGAGCGCGGTCAGCAGCTCCGCCTGGTGGCGGTTCGCCTTGGCGCTCATGCCGGCGATCGAGAGACCAATGCCCAGCACAGTGAGACCGGTCACCGGATCAAGTTTTCCGTACCAGACGCCGGCCACCGCCGCCGCCATCACCAACCCTCCACCCAGGATGGTTTTCTTCCCTTGCCACCAAACCAGGACTGCCGCCCAAACCTTCCCCATGAAACCCCCTCAAACCCCGAAACCCGCCTCGCCGGTCAAACCGGAACAGTTTTTCCCTCATTCGCGGCCCGCTAAGGCCGCGTCGTACCCGTTCACCTTAAAAAAAGGTCCAACCCCACCACGGCGGCTAGCCCGGCGCGCTCAGGATGCCCTCCGGCGCGTTTCGGCTTTTTCGCCTCTCAGGGGGTCTCCACGGCCTGGGCGACCGTCAGATTGTCCGGCCGGAACCACATCGCCTTAAACTTCGCTTCGAACCCACTCACCGTCTCGGCGCCGACGGCGAACGTCGCGGAATTGTCCTGGTTTCGTTCGCCCTGCTCGCTGAAGTTGGCCGAGCCGTCCCGCACCACGCTCGAATCCACGCAATAGCTCTTCAGGTGCATCAGCACCTTGGAGTGCTTCACAAGGATCTCGACACCCTTTAGCCCGATCAGCGCGCGCAACGGAATTCGCGCGCAAGTGGCATCGCCTCGGCACTCAGCCTGCAACTCGCCCCTATCCAGATAAATCCGGATCGCCACGCCGTGGGCCGCCCGATCCACCAGCGCGTTCACGATCGCCTGATCAGTCAGGCTGAAGGCGGCCAGATCCAGGGTCTTGTGTGCCAGGGCTATCTCCGCCACGTCCATCTGCTCAAGGTTCAAGTCCGGCGAGTACTCGGTACTCAGCGCCGCAACTTGTGCGTACGCCAGTTGCCCGCAGCTTGCCATTCCCACAGCCAGGCCAAAGATCAAGCCCAACCCCATCCGTCCCCGCATCCCCATCGTCATAGCGTCGTCACCAGGGCGCGAATCTTGTCCGCGACCAGCCCTTCTGAAATGAACCACGGTTTTACTGTGCATTGAATCGTGAGCACCTGGCTCGGCTCGTCATAGTTCCAGGTAGCTGTGAAGCCGTTGCCGCTGGCCGTGCCCATGTCGCCCATGACGGCCACGTCGGCCTGCGCCCTGATCCGAGCACGGACCGCCTGAAAGCGATCCCGCGAGATGTTTTGAAATGTGACCGGCTTGCAGGCTGCCATCGGTTCCTCCCGCTTTGTTTGGCGGCATCCGGCCAGGTTCGACCGGATGCCGCCGGGTTGGTTGAGTTCTCGGGGTACACGCGGCACTCTCCGCATAGGTACTGGCACTTCGCCGCAATCCCGAGTTTGGTGCTCTCTATTAGGGGGTATCTCGTTACTGCGCGGCTTCGTCGGCCTGGGCCTGCGTTCGCGCAGCGGCATCTTCGGTTGTGGCGTCGGCCAGAAGCGCCGCGTCGGTCTCGCCCTGCATGGCCAGCAGCTTCTGCACCAGGGCCGCTCCCTCGCCAAATACCTCGGTCGCCAAGGCAATCAGCGCAGCAATCTCCTCCGGGGTCAGCGCCAGGGCTGCGAAGATCAGGAACCCGCCATTCTGCGGACTTCGAGGCGGACTCTGGTTTCGGCTGGTGCTCGATCCAATAATCGTCTGCAACACGGTCACCTCGGTCCGGATCGCCGAGATGATGGTCTCGAACTGTGTCTGGGCCGTTGTCGACTTCAAATGCAGCACGCCATTCGCTTCGAGGCCGTTGAGCTGGGTAAGGAACGTATTGAAGGTCTGCACGATTGTGGCGGTGTTCACAGTTCCGCCGCTTGCCTTGGCTGCGGTCAGTTGCTGCACCAGCACGTCGTTGGCTTGCGTGGCCTGGTCAATCAGCGTGGCCACCTGCTGCCGCTCCGGCAGGCTGATCTGGCCGGTTGCATACAAGCTGTGGTTCAGGTCGGCCGCCGTCTTCAAACTGTTGGCGATCGAGTCCGCGGCCACCGCCGACTTGTGCAGCGCCGTGCCACAGCTCGATGTCCAGGCGCACAGCCCCGTCATCGTCACAAGCGCCAGCGCCAATACCAAACTCACCCGCCACAGAGGGCGGCTGTTGACATGCGTTCTCATTGGTTTGTCTTTCCGCCGGCGGTGCCGGACTTGGTTTCGGTTGTGTTCCAGAGCACAAGCTCCGCCTCACGCCTGGCTTTGAGGCCGGCGTTCTCTTCCGTGCCGGCGCGATCCCAGCGCAGCAGTTCCTGCGCCGCGGCCTCGTAATGACCGGCGTTCAGCTCTTTCAGCAGAGTCGAAGCCGAGAGGCGCGCCCAGCCCAGGTTGAAGACGAAGTCCACCAGGGCGTCGAACTGGCCTTGCGTCAGCGGAACTTTGACCAGGCGCAGGACGGCCGACTCCGCATCGTCCACGTCGCAGGCGAGTATTTGTGCGGCAACGTCGGTGTTCACGCCATCCGCAAAGGAATCGGGATGCAGCAGCCTGTGGCCATAGCCGATGGTAGGGAATCCCTCCACATCCTTATAGACATGGCTGCGAAACCCCTCTGACTGCTTCAGTAATTTGAAACCCGCCGCGCTGAATTCCATCGCCCGCTCCCTCGCTCAAAAGTGAGGCCGGGGATTGCAGCGTGCGTACTGCGCTGCCTGCAACCCCACGGACACTCTGCGTGTGCGCCACCTGTTCGGGCTCCTCGCGGAGACAACCGACGGTGCGTTCAGGTTTCAGAGTAGGCGGGGATGAATCAGACGAGGGCTTACGCGTGCCTAGGCGCACGAATGTGCCTACGAGCGCGGGGTGCGCTCAGATCAAATCAGACGCATATTGACTATTACTTTAATGCGGTGTCGATTTCGCTGACGGGGTTTCCCTTTTCGCAATCGGAAAGGAGACCGCTGGAGTATGAATATTCGATAGCGCCCTCGACACAAAGGTTAAACAGAGTCTCTGTGTTTCTTAGGCCCTCCGCGATGACGCGCTCGTGAGATGTCTTGGCTGAGTTTTCCAATTGATCTATCGCGCTCGCGGCGCTTTCATGGGTTGGCTTGAATATTTTCCATCCCTTCGAAGATGCTCCATGCTCGGAGCGGATCATATCCCCAGCCCTCCGAGCAGCAGCCAGAAAAACAGGACTCACCTTCGCGTTTTCCTGATCGATAGCTCGCATCCGGCTGGCTTCGGCATTCTCTTGAACGTGGATCCATCCCCATCGGATCAGCCCAAGGAGAGCCGCCAGCGTTATCACCGTCGCAACTGCGCTTACGCCTGCCAATGCACCAGCCTTGAGGATCGTCTTCCGGATGCGGCCTTCCATCACCGTAAGCTCGGTGTCTTCCATCGGGTCGTTCTCACTTTCCATGCGAATTTCGCTATTGCTCCCTGATGTTTGCGACGGCTTCTACTGCGCTGGCCACCAAATCTTGAATTTTCACGGATTGCTCTTCACTACGAGCGGATGCGCCTCTGTCCGGAGTTTCGCGATTACCTTCAACCCTGTCGTTCGAGTGGATGTGCACCTCAATATAGTCCCCACTCACAAATCGGTTATCGCAGGGCGAGTTAAAGGTGATCGATTGGTGAGGGGGCTTCCGTTCGTCCTTCCCTTTTGCTGGTCCCGTTGAGTCCATGATGTCTCCTAACCGCTTCTCCAAATGCAGCTTGTCTTTCTCGTGCACTCCCACATCTCCAGGCACCAGGATGGCCGAACAATGATCAGGCGATCATTAATAATCGCTCCACCATATCAGGGTCCTGGCTCTTGGTCTCGTGACACAGCTCATAGAAAAGCACGATCATCTGCGCGTACTTGTCAATCGGAAGCGTCCGCCCCCGTTTTTTGAGTTCCTTGTCGACGGTCTCGATTGCAAACGCCATCACCTCCCGATCCCACGGAATTGCGTCTGCGCCTCCGCGTGTGGACGGTGGCGCGGAAATTTGTTGTGGGGGATTTGTAACCGACTCGACAACGCGGGCAGAAGCCTCCAGAATCTCCGGAATCATTGGCTCGCCGGTTAGGTATTGTTCAGGCAGCCCGGCATGCGCCAGGAAGAACAACTTGTTGATGTCGTGCGCTATAGACGCCAGTCCAACCAGCGCTTCTGGAGTTGGGCGCGCTTTTTCCCTCTCCCATTTCGAAATCGTTGTCTGATCTAAACCTAGCTTTTCGGCGAATTCCACCTGTGTGAGCTTCAGCTCGTTTCGCACAAGTCGGATTCTCTGCGCGATCAAGGCCAAATCTTTGTTTTTGTCCTGCACAGGAAAAACCTCTTGACCTCGTATGAAAGTAGTCGTAGGATTGCTTTCATATTCAGGGGTTGCAACTTGAACCAAACTTATCACACGAAGTCTATCTCGCCCGAGATTGCTAATGCCGCCCTCTTCTACGGGATGTACAGCGAAATTGCTCGGAAACTGAAGGTCTCCCCGCAGCACGTCCGTCAGGTCGCGCTTGGGTTTTCGCGGTCGCGTCGCGTCGAAAATGCCATTCTTCACGAAATCAAGCGGCGCACCAGCCAGATCGGGGAGAAAGCGGCATGACGACCCGGCTAGCACAGACATGGTTCTTCATCCGTTCCGCATTCATGGTTGCACTTCGTGGCCCGTCTAAGGGCGCACGGAGTGAAGCCCTTGTCGCTGCTGAAAGCACCCCCTGCGGTCCTCATCCAGAGGTGGCCCGTGCCCTTGAATTCACGGGTATTTTCACCCGCATTGCAAAGCAGGAGAAAGTTTCGTGCGGCCACGTTGTACAAGTGGCCAAGGGGAATCGCACCTCCAAACGGGTCATTGACGCCATCGTCCGTGAAGTTCGCCGGATCGAACAGAACACTGAGCGTGCGGCATGACCAAAGGAAATTCATCACGTCCTCAGTCTGCCGATAGCCCCACCCTCATATCAATGGAGAAGTTTGCGCCATCTTTTCCACCCACTCAGCTTCCCCTGTACGCTGAAGAGCCCCCCGCCCCAGGCAGCCTCAACGATGAGAGCGTCATTCGAATAATCCTCACCGAGGTGATCCGGAAGAGCGCCAAGAGCCGCGAACAGATAGCGGAAGAGATGACGGTTATGGTGGGCGAACGGGTCTCGCTGCGGATGCTTAATAGCTACACGAGCGAGGCCGCCGAGCAGCACCGCTGGCCATCGCAGTACACGCGAGCTTTTTGCTATGTCGTTCAAGACTGGGGACTTCTTCGCTGTATAGTGGAGCGCGCCGGTTTCCGCCTGATCACCCAAGAAGAGGCCCTACTGCTCGAACTCGGCACAGAGTTGCTCCGCCAGAAGCGTTCGAGCGAGAAGGCCGCGATTCTCGAAAAGCGGTTGCTGGGGGTGGAGCTTTGAGCGCCCAACCTCAACTGTGCCTTCCCGCCCTGACATCCGCAGGCTCCGAATGGGTAAATGCCGACCAGGCCCTTTATATCACCGGATGGTCTTCAGAATGGCTGCGCCAGCAGGTGCAGACCGGCCGCGTGATCTCCCGCGAGGGCGACCAACGCGCAGCCAACGGTCGGCCGACACGCCTTTACCTGGCCGCGTCGCTGCCGGCGCGCCACGCGCTTGAACTGGTTCCGCCCTCGATGCAGGTGCCGCTGCCGCTCTTCGCCGTGGCCCCCAGGGTTCCCGAGCTGCGCATCACGTTGCCTGATCCGGTCGCCCAGAAGCTTGCTGATCAGAGGTTCGAGATCATCCGGCCGATCCTGGAATACGACGCTGACCCCGAGAGATGGTCCGCGCTCCAACTCAATGACAAATCTCGTGTCAATTCGAAAACACAGCTCGTGCGCTACATCGCGCAAATCAGCCAGCCCAGCGTGAGTGAGCGCACCGTCTGGGGCTGGTACCGCGCCATCAAGAAGAACAACTTCGCGGGCCTCGCCAAAAAGCCGCGCAGGGATAAAGGCAACTCGCACTGGGCCGATGAGAGTGCGGCGAATCGCGAGATGGCGGAGCTGGCCGCCTACGGCTACCTCCGGGAGCACCTGCACAAGAAGATGTGTTGGGAAATCGTCAAGTGTCGCGCAGGGCAGCTTGGCATCGCAGCTCCGAGCTACGAGACGATCCGCGCCATGCTGGAGAATCTCCCAGCTCCCGTGCGCACCCTGGCCCTCGAAGGCCGGCGCAAATATGACGAGGTATTCGCGCCCTATATCTGCCGCGGCTACGAGGACATGGAAGCCGGCGAGATCATCGTTTCCGACCACGCTTTGCACGATGTGCTCGTCCAGAACGATCTTTTCGACCTGAAGGATCGGCAGCACATGCGGTTGCGCTTCACGGGCCTGATCGATATGCGCAGTCGTAAGTTCCTCGGCTACGCCTGGTCGCAGGAAGGGTCATCGCGATCGATCACCAGGGCGCTCCGCCACATGTTCGCACGCTACGGCCCGGCGCGGCTTTTCTATTGTGATAATGGCAAAGATTTTCAAAAAGCCGGCCGCGGCGGACGTTCGCCTGCCTGGCGGATTGAGGACATTCCGCCTGAGGCCATCGGCGTAATCGCCCGCCTGGGCATGGAGATCGGCTTTTGCCTCCCCTTCCATCCGCAGTCAAAGCTGATCGAGCGAGCCAATAACACCATCCACCAGCGTTTCGACCGGCGATTCGTGACTTACTGCGGCCCCACCCCGGAACAGCGCCCTGACCGTTGCAACGCGGCTCTTGAGCGCCACAAGAAGCTGTTGGCCCAGGGCCGCCCCGACGAGTCCGATCTGCCCCTGGCCAGCGAATTCATCAAGGCCTGCGTTGCCTGGATCGAGGGCGAATACAGCCACATGACCAAACTCAAGGCCAAGGGCATGCAGGGGCTCACGCCAAACGAAGCTTACGAGAAATACCGCTGGCAGCAGCAGCCTCCCACGCCGGAGCCGCAGGTACTGGATTGCCTGCTCGCCGAGCGCGAACTGCGGACCATCCGCGAGGGCGCAATCGAAATGCTCAACCGGCGCTATGTCGGGATCGATGATCTGAGCCGCAAAGCGCTGCACGACCGCAGCGGGACCAAACGCAAGTACATCGTCGCGTTCGACTACCCCGACGCGGATTTCTTGGCCGCCATCGATGAAGACGGCTACGTGTTCGCGCACCTGGAGCCTGAGACCCTGGTGCGCCACGGCAACGACCCGGAGACTCAGGCCGCCATCGCCGCCACCATGCAGGAGCGCGGGCACCGCTATAAGGAAACCCGCGCCCAACTGAACACGCTCGCTCAGCGCGTGCTCTCCACCGGCTATGTGCCGCAGAACGATCAGATGCTCCAGATTGGACGACTCCCTGGCGACATTGAGGGCTTCGTCGTCCACCGCCCGCCCACCCACAAACTGGCACCCCACACCACACCCAATGCGCCCCTCACCCCGGCGCAGGCTGCACGGCTTTTCTTGGAGAGGCAAAAAAAGAATGACTGACCATATCACCAGCACGGAACGAGCAGTCCAGGTCGCGACCGATTTTCTGAAGCGCAGCGGCATGTCACCTGTCGATTTCGCGCGCAGAATCCACTACAACACGAATACCTTACAGCAGTTCATGTGTGGCCACTACGACCAGATCACCGACACCTCGCGTATTTCAGCGGCGATCCTCGACTTTATGGCCACCGATCCGCTGGACGAGGACAGCGAAGATTTTATCGGCACGATCTATGAGACCGGGACGGTACGCGCCATGCGCAGCGTGTTCGCCGAGTTGCTCGATTATCCCCAGGCGTTCATGGTTTATGCGCCCTCCGGAAGCGGAAAAACCGACCTGGCGCGCCACCTGATCAAGCAGCACAACGCACAGCGCGGCGAACAGAAGTCTTACATCTTCCGCGTCTACTGCCGGGCTGCGATTCGGCCTCGCGACCTTCTGAAGCGCGTCGCAACGGCCTGCGGCACTCAATCCGATACGGGGATCGAGCGCGCCCTCCACAATCTCCGCTGGGATTTCCGGAAGTCGCGCGTGGTTCTGTACTTTGACGAGGCCCAGCACCTCAGCATCGATTGCTTTGAGACGCTGCGCGAACTGCTCGACGAGAAGCCCCACATGTCTCTCTGCTTTGCCGGAGACGAGGATCTGGATGCCGTCTTCACAAAGTTCGCCGGCAAACTGGAGCGGTTGGAGCGCCGCATCACCGACAAAATCACGCTGCCGCCTTTGACCGCCGAGGAGGCAGCCGGGATACTGCGCAGCGAACTGGCCGGTTTTTCCTTTGACCAGGCGGCGATTCGCCAGCAGATCGAACTGGCGTCGACCACCGTCCGCATCGACAAGAAGATCGAGAAATACATCAGCATCGGTCGCCTCAAGGCCGCTATCCGCCAAATCCAAAAAGGCATGGTCGCGCAAGAGCCGTCGTCCCCGAAAGTCCAGGCGGTCGCGTGAACGACTCCGCGGTCACCCGTTGTCCCGCGCGGCCGCCTGTGGCAATCCGCGTCACGCTGCGCAGCCGGTGGGCTTCCCTGGCCACCTGGACGCCCAACGACGAGCAATTGCACTGCATGGTCCAGGCGATCGCGCGGACGGCCGCGGTGCTCGATCGCGCGATCAAAACCGCTGTCATCCTGACTGCACTTTACCTGGCCATCGAAATCGGATCGGCCTTTCTACCCGGCGGCGCAGTCGGCCGCGTACTTGGAGGTTTGCGCTGATGGAACGACCGGTAATTACCTGCGATGTTTGCGGACGCACCAAGGGAGAGACCAACCACTGGTTTCTCGCGATAGCTCCGGTTGATACCTCCGACCCGCGGAACGATGGCATCGCCTTCGGTACATCGGCGGCAATGCTGCGAGACCCGGAGGGCCTGATCATCCAGCACATCTGCGGCCAGGAATGTATGCACAAGCGGCTCT
>Ga0224529_1000302_pt1 | contig 39018 bp, 42 predicted proteins | sample CBST50metaG_FD_179893 | JGI IMG/M metagenome (GOLD analysis project Ga0224529, IMG submission 179893) | Peat soil microbial communities from Stordalen Mire, Sweden - C.B.S.T50 | ecosystem: Environmental > Terrestrial > Soil > Wetlands > Peat | place: Sweden: Norrbotten County, Stordalen Mire...
GCCCACAGTCTCGCTCTCTTGCGTCACCTTGCGCAGGCTCACGTGTTCGAACTGCGCCCAAATCAGGCCGATGGGGATGATACCCACGAAGGTAACCAATAGCAGCATAGCGGCGCAGGCGGTCGCCGGTTCCCAGGCCACACCGAAGAAACCATAAAGGGCAGCAGCCACGATGCCGATCTGCGTAAACCATCCCAGAATGGGCAGTTGGAAGATGCTGGCTCCGCCGCTGGCCATCATCATCAGGACGCACTTGGAAGGAGTAATGGCTGCCAGTTCCGGGCTGGCGACAAATGCCCGCATCGTAGCGAAATACGAAAGCGCGATCAGCGCCCACATCGCCAGGGAAAGCGAAGCAGTGACGGCAAAATCGGAAAACGAGTGCATGATGTCGAGCCCGGAGCGAAACGTGTTGACCTTATGAGCAACGGCTTGGCCGAGTTTCTTCGAAATCAGGCCAAAGGCGTCTCCCAGAAAGGCGGCCACAAAGCCGCCCGCCAGACGCACCGCCACCAGGAAGAGCGCTGCCAGCACCGTGATCACCACTCCACTGTAGCGGGCCACGGCGGCGGGGCCGACAGGCGAATGGTGCATCCACACGGAGAGAAGGGCGGAGTGGCTGGTGGCTTTCAATATCTCCGTATCGGGGATCCACAGCATGGCCACCGAGAAGATCACCGCCATCGAGCCAAAATCGCAAAGCCGCTCCACAATATAAACGGCGATCTGGTTGCTGACCGACAGGCCGGTCTTCTTGGAGACCAGGAAAGGACGAACTGGGTCGGCAATGCGGCCGATCAAGGCCACGGCCGTGAAACCGATGACCTGGGTTCCCAAGAGCGAAAAGAGCGGGACTTTTTTGTTGTGGCGGAGCAGGATGGCCCAGCGTGCAGCGCGAAAGGCATAGGCCAAGAGGATGCAGCCAAAACCGAAGGCAATCGCCCACCAATTGGCCAGCGCCAGTTGCGACCGGAAAACGCCAAAGTCGAAGTGTATCCTGTTGCGTCCCCACACAAACAGTGCCACCAGCGCCGCCAGCACCACCAAACCCAGAACCAAATGACTCTTTTTCAAGCGTTCTCCGTCCCTAAGGTACAAATATCTTTCTATTTTACGATCTTGCCATGAACGGCTGGTTGAATGAAGAGTCTTATTCACAAAATCAGCAAGTTAGCTTCCGCTTCGCGGAAATCGCGAGTTAGCGGGTTGGCGGCAGCTCATTCCAGCGGTAACTGGTCGTGGCGAGTGGGGTTGCTCCCCATGAACGGGGGGTCGATGGGTGGAATTCAGGGAGTTGGCTTGATGCGGGAAGCGACCGCCGTCGCGGCTGCCTTGCGCGCCTGCGCCTCTCTGGCCAGCACGCGGCGATTGAATTCGTGAATCACGCGGGCCACGTAGGCGCGGGTCTCGTGGTAGGGGGGAATCCCATTGTATTTCGTTACCGCGGCCGGTCCCGCGTTGTAGGCGGCGAGGGCCAGCGCCAGGTTGTCGTGGTAGCGGGTCAGGAGCGAATCCAGGTAGGTGGAGCCTCCGCGCACATTTTCGTCGGGTTTGAAGCTGTCTTCGACGCCCATGTCCGTGGCGGTTTTGGGCATCAACTGCATCAATCCGCGTGCCCCGGCACGGCTTTGAGCGTGCGCGTTGCCGCCGCTCTCCGCCTTGACCAGGCTGGACAGCAGGTCGACATCCAGGTTGTGCGCCTGTCCCGCCGTGGCCAGCATCTCGGCCAGGTCGACCGGGGAGAGCTTTGTATCCGCCTTGGCCTTGCTGCCGTCCAGCGCTCCAGGCGTGACTTTCGCGGCCGGCAAATCGGGAACCGTCTCAACCGCCGCAATCTCTTCGGGGCGGAGATCCTGGTAATTGTCTTCGCCTGCGCTCAGATAGACTCGCACGTGGTCCTGGAAAGCGACGTGATGGTCGCAGCGAATCTCAAAGCCGTTCTGCAGCTTAACTTGCTCAGCCGCATGTCCGCACGTGCCCGCCGCGGCCAGAAACGCCACGCCTGCCCATGCCGCTGCTGTGCTGAAGAACCTTTCCCGCATTCCCAAACCCACTTCCCCGTCACCCTAAAGACGTTTGACTGGCAACGGACGCTCGCTGCTTCACTGCTGCTTCCAATATCACAGCCACGCCATCGTCGTCGTTGTCCGGCGCCAGCTTCCATCCCTGCATCCTGGCCATGATGCGCAACTTCAACGCTGCATTGCCCATGATGACGCCCTGCCCGGCCCACTGGAGCATATCCACGTCGTTCCAGTTGTCGCCTATCGCCATCACTTCCTTGCGGTCCACGCCGAGCCGGTCCGCGAGACGCATCAGAGCTCGTCCCTTCGAGACACCGAGGGGCAACAGGTCCAGGATCGCCAGATCGCGCGCCGGATACTCGGTCGGTATGCACTCGCATGCTCCGCTCCACGGACTGTCCTTGAGCGCCTTTTCGGCCTTGCGCATCTTGCTCAACCCGCCCGCCACCATGCCCTGAATCGGATCTTCCCCGTCCAGGAGCGCATTCTCGAGCGGTCGCACCACCACGATGGCGTCGCGGTTGGCTTCGACCCACCGCGCAATCCGCCCATGCGCCTGCGCCAGGTCTTCGACCACCAGCTCACCCTGCCCCGGCCGGTCGAAGGTAAACACCATCGCACCGAAGCCCCGCAGCAAGCCGCACAAACCGCGCGCCACCCTCGACTCCATCCGGCAACGGTCGATCGACTCTCCGCCCAGGGTACGGGTGACTGCCCCGTTCGATGTGATCAGGGGCATATCCGAGGGCATACCTACCCCCTCCAGCAGAGGTGTCGTGTAGGCGGTGCGCCGGCCGGTGGCGATGGCCACGGTGATGCCCGCCTGCTGTGCGGCTCTAAGGGCCTGCGCATTGCGTTCGCTGATCCCCTGCGTAAAGGTTGGAAGCAGGGTGCCGTCCATGTCGATTGCTACCAGCCGAACCGGAGGGTGCATATCCCCAGTGTACCGGGAGTCACCCATGTCTAAACAGTGGCTTGCCTGGTTGCCGATTTACACTAAAAGGCTAGGAGTTCGATATTTTTCATGGATAAGTTTGTCATTCGCGGCGGCAATCCGCTGGTTGGAACCATTCGTGTGTCCGGAGCCAAGAACTCGGCGCTTCCCTGCATGGCCGCTGCCATCCTCACCGAGGACGAAGTCACTCTCGAGAACATTCCGCAAGTCCGGGACATCGAGACCGAGCGGAGGCTGCTGATGTCGATGGGCGCCGAGGTCGAGTTGGGCCACGGCAGCGCGGCGCATCGCACCACCATCAGTTGCCGCACCCTTTCCGACCCTGTGGCCAAATACGAGATCGTCAAGACCATGCGCGCCAGTTCCCTGGTGCTGGGGCCGCTGGTGGCGCGGGCCGGCATGGCGCGGGTGGCCATGCCGGGCGGATGCGCCATCGGGGGCAGGCCCATCGATCTGCACATTCGAGGCCTGGAAAAGATGGGCGCGACCATCGTTCAGGAACATGGCTACCTGGAGGCGCGCGCGGACAAGCTCAGAGGGGCGCACCTGGTCTTCGACAAGATTACGGTGACCGGAACCGAGGATCTGCTGATGGCCGCGGTACTGGCCGAGGGCGAAACCCTGATGGAGAATTGCGCCCGGGAGCCCGAAGTGACCGACCTGGCAGCGCTGCTGACGGCGATGGGCGCCAAAATTGCGGGGGCCGGGACTGCGACGATCCGTGTACAAGGCGTAAGCAGCCTGCACGGAGCGCACTATCGCATCAATCCCGACCGGATTGAAGCAGGGACCTTTCTGATCGCAGGGGCCATCACGGGCGGCGATCTCACGGTGGCCGACTGCAACCCCGCTCATTTGAGCGCTTTGATCTCAAAACTGGATGAAGCCGGTGTGCGCGTCGATCTGCTGGGACCGGACAGCGTTCGCGTGCGCGGAGCCGAACGTCTACGCGCGGCCGACATTTCTACCGAAGAGTATCCGGGATTTCCCACCGACATGCAGGCGCAATACATGGCGCTCGCTACGCAGGCCGAAGGGGTGAGCGTGGTGCGTGAAAACATCTTTGAAAACCGCTTCATGCACGTACAGGAACTGGTGCGCATGGGCGCCAATATCAAGGTGGACGGCCGTACTGCCACCGTGCGCGGACCGGCCAAGCTCTCCGCTGCTGCCGTGATGTGTTCTGATCTGCGGGCTTCCGCTTCGCTGGTTCTGGCCGCACTGGTGGCCGACGGCGAGTCGATCCTGGACCGCGTTTATCACATGGATCGCGGTTACGAGCGGATCGAGGAGAAACTGCAGGGCGTGGGTGCCCAGATCCGGCGATTGGGCAATCTCTTCCCGGCTAAGGAAGAGGACGCCGCGGCGGATTGAGGCGCGGCGCTCAGCGCCAACTGACCGCCAGATGCCAACGCAGGCCGTGGTGCGCCGTCTTGAGCAAGACCCGTTCATATTCGCGAAGCTCGATCAGGACCGGCTGCGTCTCCGAACCGAGGGCAGCCGGCGTACCCACCAGAACATCGATCAAGGCGCGCACCGTAAGCAGGCCTTCGGAAGGGTCAAACCATTGCGGTTGAGGAAGATGGGACGTCCACCCCGGGTTGCCCATCCCCTGCTCCAGCAATAGGGCCATGGAATTCTCGTCCGCGGAAAAGAACTCCAGGAGGGAGCGCACATTCTGGTGTTCCGCGAGCCGTTCCAGGGAGTCTTCATTGCGGGCCAAAGCATGGCCGTTCACGAAGATATCGAAGCCCGGGTCTTCGCCCTCAACGACAATATATAAGCTAGCTGCCATGGTGTTGAGTTTAGTAAATAGTAAAGAAGGATAGTTAAATAATTGAAACGGTCATCCAATCAATCAATGGACCAGCTGCCGCGGGCTGGTTACTTATGTGTAGTCATCCGTGCAGCCGATGATACGAAAGCGTTATGGAAATGCGGTGGAAATCATCGATTCTAGTAAAGAGCAATTGTCTAGGCTGAGGTGGGTGACGTGGACTGGAGCAAACTTCCTGACGTGGGAGCGGTGGCGCTGCTGGTGTGCGCGTTCGCGTCAGTGGAGCGCCACAACCATACGCAGGTGAGCAGGCGCTGGCTCATTGGTTGGGGCATGATCGTCCTCCATTTCTCGGCCTTCGCCTTCCTGCCGGCGCGCGGCAATTGGGGAGTGATGGCGACAATTCTCGGCATCGCATCGCTCACCTGGGCTGGGTTACTGTTCCAATCGTCTTCGGTTCCGTTCCGCACGCTGCCTTCCAGCCAATGGATCCAGGGATTACTCCTCGGAACCAACACGCTTTACATCGTTCTGCTCGTTGTTGGTCCGGTACGGCCGTGGCTTTTGAACCTTGTGGCGGCTCTCTTTGGAGCAGGTCCGCTGGCCGTTGCGCTCATTTCCGCACGCACGGTGAATTCTGCCATTCGTTGGGCGACGGTTTGCCTTTCTTGCACACTCTCGGTCTTCCTGCTTGCATTCCAGAACCGCCCCGACAATGGCACCAATCTGGCGGTCAATGCCGTACTTTGCACGATCTACCTTGGATCCAGCATCAACTTCTTCTGTGCCTACAGGCGGGGGACCACCGGCAACTTTATCACCATCGCCGGGTTCCTGGCCTGGGCCTCCGTGTTTGTCGTCGCTCCGACGATGGGTGCACTTCTGCCTCAGGTCCACGTTGAGAGCGAAGTGTGGAATCTGCCCAAGTACGTGGTGGCCGTCGGCATGATTCTGGTGATGCTGGAGAGCCAAATTGAGCACAACAAATTTCTTGCGCTGCATGACGAATTGACCGGTCTGCCGAATCGCCGGCTCTTTCAGGACCGGCTGGCAAGCGCCCTTGAGCGCGCGCGACGCACTGGAACGCAAACGGCCCTGCTGCTGGTTGATCTGAACCGCTTCAAGGAAGTCAACGACACGCTCGGACACCATGCCGGCGATCGCCTCCTCAAGCACGTGGCTACCGTATTTTCGGGGCGGGTTCGCCGTTCCGACACCGTAGCGCGAACCGGAGGAGATGAGTTTTCCGTGATTCTGGAAGAACCCACGAGCCGCACAGAGGCCGCCCGAGTGGGCAGTTCCCTGCTCGAAATGCTCAAAGCACCTTTGCTGTTGGGAGATCGTTCGGTCCAGGTCAGCGCCAGTATCGGCATTGCCGTCTTCCCTGAAGATGCGCTCGACATGGAGTCGTTGTGCATTGCAGCGGACTTGCGTATGTACACCGAGAAATATGGAAGCACAGGGTTGACGCAGCGCCCAACCTCGGCTGGGCCCAACTCCCGGCCAGCACTTGAGCCTTCGGGCCCTACCTTGCAGTCCGCAGAGTAGATCATCGATTTGAACGCCTTGCGTTCGAAAGATCACCGACGCCGGTTCCGCTGAATAGCTCCTTCCGTTTGCGCGAAGGAGGTTGGCGTAGACTCTCTTCTGTCCGGGTTCGTGCTTTCCCACCCTTCCGCGACGAAACTGCGGAAGGAGGGGGCACCCAACGCTGGGATTGTGCTTCACGTACGGTGAGCGCGGACGAGGACGTCCGCGCTACAGCCGGCCGGGAGGCCGGCGTTACTCCCTGATGAATGAGAAGATTGAATAAAGAGTCTTATTAACAAAATCAGCAAGTTAGCTTCCGCTTCGCGGAAATCGCGAGTTAGCGGGTTGGGGGCCATCAACAGCAAGGCCCGGGCACTGTGCCCGGGCCTTGCTGTTTTATGGAAGTGAAGAGCTATTAACCCTGGCCGCCACCGGCGCCAGGACCACGGCCGCCACCACCCGGCCGACGACGCCGACGGCGCCGATTGTTGTTGTTGGCAGCTCCACCTGCAGCTGCCGGCCGGCCTGCAGTTGCCTGCGGCACGGCTGGCGCGGGTGCGCCATCGACACGGTTGAAGTTCGGCTCAGTCTCTTCGTCGAACTCCTCGCCGTCTTCTTCTTCGAAGTCGTCTCCGCCTTCGATCAGAATCGTGCTCTGATTCGACTTGGGCTGACGCTCATCGAATTCGTTGCGCGGCGCTGGCGTTGCAGCAACCGGTGTCGGGGCCGGCGCTTCATACGCGGAGATTTCTACATCTCCGGCTTCGGCATCGGTCTCGGCAGGAGCCCCCTGGGTCAGCTTGGCGCGCTGCTCCTTGATGAGGGCCTTGCGGCTGAGCTTGATGCGATTGCCTTCGATGGCCAGAACCTTCACCATCACCTGATCGCCTTCGCGCAACTCGTCTTTAACTTCCTTGACGCGATGCTCGGCGATTTCAGAGATGTGCAGCAGGCCGTCCGTGCCGGGGAACAGCTCGACAAATGCGCCGAACTCCGCCAGACGGACCACCTTGCCAAGATAGGTTTTGCCGATCTCGGGAACCGCGGTGATGTCACTGATCATGCCGAGGGCCTTCTTGAGGCCTTCCGCGTCACAGGAGGAGACATTGACCCGACCGGTGTCGTCCACATCGATCTTTGCGCCGGTCTGCTCGATGATGCCACGGATCGTGGCGCCACCCTTGCCGATCAAATCGCGAATCTTGTCGGTGGGAATCTGAACGGTCTCGATGCGAGGAGCATACTGCGAGCGCTCCGTGCGGGGTCCGTCCAGAGCCGCGTCCATCTTGTCCAGCAGGAAGAGACGGCCCTTGCGCGCCTGCTCCATGGCCTGCTGAAGGATCTCGCGGGTCAAGCCGCCGATCTTGATGTCCATCTGCAGGGCGGTGATGCCCTTGCGGGTACCGGCCACCTTGAAGTCCATGTCGCCGTAGTGATCTTCCGCGCCGGCGATGTCGGTGAGGATGGCGTAGTCGTCGCCTTCCTTGACCAGACCCATGGCCACGCCCGCTACCGCACCCTTGAGGGCGATGCCGGAGTCAAACAGAGCCAGGCTGGCTCCGCAGACCGTCGCCATCGACGAAGAGCCGTTCGACTCCAGAATGTCGGAGACGATGCGGATGGTGTAGGGTGAGTCAGCCGCATCGGGCAGCACTGCGGAGATGGCGCGTTCCGCCAAGGCTCCGTGGCCGATTTCGCGGCGGCCTACGCCGCTCATACGTCCTGTTTCACCAACGCAGAACGGCGGGAAGTTGTAGTGAAGCATGAAGGTTTTTTTCTTCTCGCCTTCAAACGTCTCCAACCGCTGTCCGTCGTCGGTGGTGCCCAGGGTGGCGGTAACCAATGCCTGCGTTTCGCCACGGGTAAAGAGCGCTGAGCCGTGGGTACGGGGCAGAACGCTGGTCTCAATGCTGATGGCGCGAATCTCGTCAAAGCCGCGACGGTCGGGCCGGATGCGGTCCTTGGTCACCTGCTCACGGAAGGTCCGCTCGCGGAGGTGCTCATAGTAGTGGGCCAGCTTCTTCTTTGCCGCAGGATCGTCCGCGGGAAGGCCGGCGGCCAGTTCTTCCTTGAGCTGCTTGATCAGGATCTGGCTTTCCAGCTTGGCGTGGGTCTTGGTGTCGAGGGCATCCTTGAGGCGATCGCCAACCGTGGCCTTCAACTCGCCGTAGTAGGCTTCGTCGAATTCAGGAGCCGTGAAAGCACGCTTCGGCTTGCCGGCAACTGCGACCAGCTCGTCGATGGCGGCAACGATCTTCTTGATCTCGGTGTGACCGAACTCGATGGCTGCCAGAATGGTCTCTTCAGACTCTTCCTTGGCGCCCGACTCGATCATGACGATGCCGTCCTTGTGGCCGACAACCATGATGTTGACGGTGGTGGCAGCGCGCTCGGCATAGGTGGGATTGATGACAAACTCGCCATCGACACGGCCCACGCGCACGGCGCCAACCGTTGCGCTGAAGGGAATGTCAGAGAGAGCCAGGGCAGCGGCGGCGGCATTGATGCCTACCACGTCGGGATCGTTTTCCTTGTCCGCGGAGAAGACCAGGGCAATGACCTGGGTCTCGTTTTTGAAGCCATCCGGGAACAACGGACGAATGGGACGGTCGATCTGGCGGCAGGTCAGCACTTCTTTTTCGCTGGGCCGGCCTTCGCGCTTGATGAAGCCGCCGGGAATGCGTCCGCCGGCGTACGTGTACTCGCGGTAGTCGACCGTGAGGGGGAAGAAGTCGATGCCTTCCCGGGGCTCGGAAGAAGCCACTGCGGTGGCCAGAACGACAGTCTCGCCCGTGCTCACCAGTGCGGCGCCAGAGGCTTGCTTGGCCATGCGGCCGGTTTCAAAAACCAGCCGCTTGCCACCAGCAAGCTCGACGGCTACTTCATGTTTAGACATACAGTCCTCGTTTCGTTTTGTTCGCTTGGGAAACTTGTAGGACGGAGGCGCCTCGGGGCGTGGGAGTAGAAGGCGATAGGTTGGCCACTGGGCAGGGCGCGCGCATAAGAGTGGGATGTACGCGGGGGAGCGGATTCTCCCGGCCTGCCGGCCGGTCCATCGTCAAGCCTGCGCAGGGGCGCCGCGCTCAGCCGATAGCTGTGCGCGGGCCCTGGCAGGGCTTGCAGTTCGCCAGGTACACCGTGGCCCCAGGTCCGGGGTGGAACGGGGGCCATGACCATCTTCCGGTCTGGGCGCTTCCGGGTCAAGGTTGGCTTTCTGATTACTTGCGGATACCGAGTTTGCCGATGACGTCGCGGTAGCGATCCGTATCGTGCGTCTTCAGGTAATCCAGCAGGCGGCGGCGCTTGCTGACCAGCATCAACAGGCCACGACGGGATGCGTGGTCTTTCTTGTGGGTTTTGAAGTGCTCGGTCAATTCGCCAATCCGCGAACTCAGAATCGCGATCTGGACCTCCGGCGAACCGGTGTCCGTATCGTGGGTGCGGAAGCTCTCAATTAGGGATGTTTTCTTCGCAGTCGCCAGCACGGCGTGTGTTACTCCTCTTGTCTTCTCAGGTCCACTCTTAAGTGTCTAGTGTGAGATTACCATGAATACGCGGCGGGTGGGAACTTGCCTTGTCAACCGGAACCAGCGTGGTCCATGTCCCAGCCTACTGGTCCTGTTCCCGCCAGTAATTCGCGCGCGCCACAACGCGTGCGCCAAAGTCCTGCGTGGTTCTGACACGAATGCTGTGCAGGCCCGGAGTGGGGTCAGATGGGCTGAATGTAAGGAGATAGCGGTTGCGGGCGTGCTTGGCGGCGTTCACGACACGCTGCTCGAAGCCCTTGTCGCCGGTGAAGGTGGTGTACTCGCCGCCGCTCATGTGGGCCACTTCCTTGGATACATTCTTCTTGAATGCCTGCACCAACATGAACAGCGACGAAATCATGCTCATGGTGCGCTCGTCGCCCGAATCCTTGATGTCGTGGAGGAGTTCGGCGCGGGCGGGGGAAAACGAAACGCTGAGCACCAGCACGTCGGAGCCTCCGATTTTGCGCACCAACTGCTCCGGCTTGGTGTGCTTGCTACCGTGGTCGCGCTCCTCGCTAATCAGAAGGAGAACGCGCCGGTATTCCTTGGGCTGCGATTGCAGGAGATCGACGGCATAGCTGACCGTATCGAGGATCGCGTCGCCGCCATTACCGGGCTGCAACTCCTTCAGAGACTCATTGAGCTCCTCGCTGGTGCGCGTAAAGTCGTGAATCAAGTGGGGCTTGGAATCGAAGCCCACGAGAGCGGCCTGGCCCTTGCCGTCCGAAAGAAAGAGGTCGAGCAGCGGCCCCAGCTTGGCTACCTTGTCGAATTCGAGGACGCTCACGCCGCCCTCTTCGACGGCCACCACCAGTGAAACCGGAGCCGTGTCCATCTCCTCCTGCACACGAATCTTCTGCGGAACGCCGTTGTCTTCCAGTACGAAATCTTCCGGCTTGAGGCCGTAGACAATGCCGCCGCCCGCCTTTTCAACCAGCGTGGGCACCAGCACTTCGTTCGCCGTGACACGCAGGGTGGGCGCACCGTTGTTGGCGCTGGGCAGGGGCTGCGGGGGCTCGACTGGAGGCAACTGCTGCGCACTCAATACCGAAGCAGCAAGAAGAAGGGCCAGAAATGCAGGCAAATAAGAACGAAAAAATCCAAGTTTCATGCGAGAAAAAGCTCCAAGTACGATCATTCCCTGCTCTATCGAACTCCCGGCCCGCGCGGGGCTGGCTGTGGGTTTGGACTCCCGGGTACGGCGAAAGGCTTGTAGAGGTCGCCGGGAGCTGCGCCTGGCTGGGCTGGTTGGGTCGCTGACACGCGAGCCGCATCGATGGCCGCCCGGATCGCCAGGAAGGCCGGGGTGGGCTTGAGTTCATCGTCAAAGGGCAAGGGACGCTGGCGTGCGCCATCGGGACGCTTGGCCCAAGGCTCCTGGCTTCCATTCAGCCAGGTATGCGCGCTGCTGATTCCCCAGGTCAGGGCTACCGGCACATTCGGCTCGGCCAGGACCATGCCCAGGTAATTCCTGTAAACCTGCGCCACGGCGGCATCCTGAGCCTCAGGTCCACCCGGCAGCGAGTGGGTATTGACATCCATTTCTGTGACATAGACTTCCAAGCCCAGCTTCGCGCATTCGCGGATCAGAGTCACCAAACCGGCGCCGGGCTGCGGACCGTCCGCCTGGAGATGGCTTTGCACACCCAAGGCATGAATCGGCACGCCGCGCGCCTTGAGCCGGCGCACCAGCAGCAACACCTGCCCCCGCTTGACGCTCTGCTCCGGCGTATCCAGCTCGATGCCGTAATCGTTATAGGTGAGTTTGGCCTGGGGATCCGCCTGGGCTGCCGTATGAAACGCCAATTCGATGTAGTCCGGGCCGGCCAACTGAAGCCAGGGCGAGTTGCGCAGTCCATCGGGGCGGCTATCTTTGGGATCGACCGCTTCGTTCACTACATCCCAACTGTGAATCTGGCCCCGGTAGCGGCCACCCACAGCCTGGATGTGTTGGACAAGAAGCTGGCGGGCGTTGTCTTTGGTGACAGAATTCTTGAACCACGAAGGCAAGCCTTCGTGCCAGCAGAGATTGTGGCCGCGCACCTGTTGGCCGGCAAGCTGGGCAAAGCGCATCAAGCGGTCGGCCAGGGTGAAGTCGAAAGTATCGAAAGTGGGCCGCAAACCTGCCCACTTCATCGCATTTTCCGCCACCACAATGGCCGCCTGGGACTGAATCAACTGGGTATATCCATTGGTCGGGGCGCCTGCCGTTATGGCTTCCAGATCGAGAAGAGCCGGGTTGACGGCCGCGCCATAGAGCAACTTTCGCGCCGTTGCGTGGGCTCGCAACGAGTCTGCGCCCGTCACATTCAGGTACGGAGTGGGATCAGCTGGCAATTCATCGGAAGCTCGAAGCCAGCCGGGGAGAGCGGCTGCAACACCTGCCGTCAGAACGGCTTTTTCAAATTGCCGCCGCGTCAGATGCGCCTTGCCCGTCATTCGCTCCTCCGCTTGCCGGTCCAGTCTCCGTTCGCTGTTCAGGGCGAAATCAAACGCTTGGGCCCTTTTCAGACCCGCTTGTGGACTTCGCGGTCGATCCGCGCGGTCCAGGCCAGATAGCCCAAGAGCTCCCAGCGCGAGGTCCAGGCAAAGTTCAGGATGTCTTTTGCGGTCAGAGTCTCCGCGTGCAGGCCGGAATAGGTCTCAACCCGCCAGCGCACGTAGTCGCTCCGCCAGGGAGTCAACCGGTGGCCGCGCGTCGCATTCCAGATGAATCGAATTGGAGCGAACAAAGGCTCTCCTTTTGCATTGAGTATAGACGGCTTCGGCGCTCGAGCATTGGCGGGCGCATGGAAGGGACGGTGCGAGAGGCCGGGAAGCGACGGCGCAAGAGAAGCTCCGGAGAGAAGTCATGCGGCTCTGCCCAAATGGGGCAAAGGTAACCAGGCTCCCATCTTCGAGGTCCCACAATCCGGTACGCGGATAGCTTTGGAGGCTTTGAAGTGCGCGCGATCACGTCATTTCCCAAATTGGCACGAAATAATTTCTTTACCAATCCAGGAAAAATAGTACCTTCGTCATCTGAAAAATAGACCCAAAGTGCCGAAGTACAGGGTGAGGATAAGCTGCATGGCCGCTTCAGTGACAACCAGTTATTCATTTCCGGTTTCCGCCTCATCTGCTCCCGTTGCCCGTGTACGGTCCAACCGTCGTCGCCGGATTTCGCCCCAATCTGGACGCGCTCTTGAGATCCTCGGCCACGCCATTGAGTATCTGACCGACGAATTCGTCCACGAGAGTCTTCTGAGCTCACCCGACCACGAGCGGCTGGCAGCCGTGCAGTTGTTGATGGAAGCAAATCGTCAGGTCTATTTCGAATGCCCCGTGCTGCCGACCTTCGCCGAGCGTTGCCGCAAGTTCATGCGCCTTCGCACCGCATAAGCGTCCTTCTTTCAGTTTCTCTCGGATATGTGCTTCCTTGCCGGACGGACTTTTTTGTCCGCGAGGGAGCGTTTGTCAGCCTGCCTGACTGCCTGGAAGCTCGCGGCCTGCGGTGCTTTGAAGTGCAACCGGCGAGAGCGGTCGACTGCCGACTCTATCGAACGGAGGCGCTGCGTGACTGCACATCAACCTGTCCGCGGATGGGATCGAATGTCCAGCTCTCGGATTCGAGAAGTGGATTTCCGATCAATCCATCGTGGTTGATGGCCACCTCGCCGAATCCGTCCAGCCACCAACGCGGCTCGGAGAAACTGCCCTGCCTTCCGATCAGAAGTGCGAATCTCCTGCCGCTCCATCTGGGGTAACCTCCATCCAACACGAGTTCCCTGGCAGTGACCGTATCGGTGGAATACGATCCGTTCATCCCCTTCCCTGCATTCCCTTTTGTGGATGGATTCCGGGCCAGACCCGCCGCCTCACGCAGCCGTGGATTCAGCAGCAAGGTCGAGTCGCATCCCGTATCCAGATGAAGTTGAAGCTGGAGTGAGCGGCCATTGGCCAGAATCAGAGTTGAGGGCAGCAGCATACCCTCCGGAGTCCATTTCCCTTTGAGCCTCGTGTACGGTCCCTTTGGCGGAGAGCAGTGTTCCGGCTCGGAAATCTCCATCCGCCTGGCTGCATAGTCGAGGCGCACGCACCAATGCTGAAAGAAATCCCAGCCGAGTACGCCGTCGACAGGCATGCCGGGGCTCGACCTCACCCCGGCATGCTCCACCACCAACGTCTCCGCCGTCACCGGCCTGGGGCCACCGGAACGCAGGGAAAGCCGATAGTGCCCGTAGATCTTTGCGGATTCGCCGCCTCCGAGTCCTGTGATCGAAACAAATCTGTCGAAAAGGTGACTCTCGACCTTGGCGTTTTTCGCCTTGGAAAGAGAAAGAAGGCTGTTCTCGGCTCCGGTATCGACCATGAACTGCAAAGGCCCAAGCGCAGCATCATCAAGTTCGACGAACAGGTGCCTCTGTACGTATTTCATGGGCAGTGTGATATGGGTCTCTGGCGCTTTGACGGGGGAGGGTGGGGGCGATTGTGCGGCCGCAGGGCGCGGCAGGCTTCCCGCCAGCAAGAGGCAGGAGAACAACGCGATGGGAAGGGGACGCACCGCTTCATTCTAGTGGGGTGAGTCTGAAGGCCGCAGCATAAATGGAAGCCTGGTTGCTGTACGGAAGGTATTGAAAATGCAGATCCTTCGCTATGCTCAGGATGACAGCTTCTTTTTTTGAGGCAAACCTCAGACTCATGATGCTCGCGACAGGATCTGGTTGGCCGTAGAAGAGGAGTCGCTTGAGGTCTTGAGAGGGAAGGCTCTACTGTCCCAGCGCCAGCACGGCCAGCAGAAGCAGCCAGGCCAGGCTCATGGTGTGCCAGTACCAGGCAGTGGCGTCGACGGCGATTTGGCGGTAATCGACCCGCTTGAGCCAGCCCAGGGCGGTGAGGCAGAGCAGAAGAGCCAGGAGCCCGAAGACCAGGTGAGCGGCGTGGAGGCCTGTAATCAGATAAAAGAAGTTGCTGGCGGGGGTTGACCAGCGGCCGAAGGCAAAGCCCTGAGCGGTCAACTGTGTCCACGCCATCCACTGCCCGGCGAGGAAGAGCAGACCCAGCGCGAGTGTTGCGCCGAGCCAGGGGAGGGTGCGGCCGAGCGCGGGGCGGCCCAGACCAAGCCACTCCTCGAGTACGTCGATTTCTCTGAAAATCCTGCGCCGCGCGACTTCCATGGTGAGGCCGCTGAGCAGGAGTACAGCGGTATTCAGGTAGAGGATGGGAGGCAGAAGGACCGGGTGCCAGTCGCCGATCTGTTGGTGGGATCGCGGGTCCAGCTGGGTGCCGGCCTGGCGTGCGAAGAAGACCGCCACCAGCATGGCGAAGAAAATCATGTCTCCTGCGAGGGCGAAGAACACGAAGAAGCGGAAACGTTGAAGAAGTTGCCGCGGTCCGCCGCGTTCGCTTTTTCCGTCGTCGTCGCCTCCACCGCCTCCACCGCCCGTCGGCCGTCGGGCCGCAGGGGGCTTGCCGCCGATCCCCGGCACTCGACGTTCGGTTTCAGGCGGGGTGTGGGTAAAGCTGGCCGGCATGGAGGGCCTCCGCGGAGATGAGATGATTCTTTCACCAAATTGGACGCACGCGCATGAGGTGAAGGTGTTCTTATCTGGAAAAGTTCTCGCCGGACGGAAAAGGACGCGGAGGAAAGCTGGAGTGCTGGAACTTCCAACAGCTATTTTGAAGCGGCCATCACGGTCTCGACAAAGAGGCGGTGAACCCGCCGGTCCTTCGACAGCTCGGGATGAAAGGTAGCGGCCATGAGCGTTCCCTGGCGAACCAGTACGGGGAACGCATCGCGGCGAGCCAAGACCTCAACGCCTGCGCCGATCTCCACGATGCGTGGGGCGCGAATGAAGACCATCTCCAAAGGGCCGCCGGCCAGAGTGGTTTGAGCGGTCAGAATCGCGGAGTCGATCTGGCGTCCATAGGCGTTTCGCTCGAGGATTGCATCGAGCAGACCTAGCGAGCGTTGCGGCGGGTTCAGGACCTGCCGCGCCAGCAGGATCGCTCCTGCGCAGGTGCCAAAGACTGGATGGCTCCCGCAGTACTCTTTTAAGGCCTCAAAGAATTGATGCTTTCCAAGGAAACGGAGAATGGTGGTGGATTCGCCGCCGGGCAGAATCAGACCGTCGAGACCGATCAGCTGGTCCGGCTTGCGGATATCGAGGGGGATGGCGCCGGCTTCCGCCAGCGCTTCGGCGTGAGCGGCGTAATCGCCTTGAATGGCGAGTACGCCGATGCGCGGCAGCGAGCTTTCTTCGGTCAAACTCCGATTCTCCAATGGAACTGCCTGGTGCGGATGAAGGCGCTGATTACCAGCCGCGTGTCTGGAGAAGTTGCGACTCCTCAAGGCCTGCAGCGGCCAGGCCCTTCATGGTTCCGGTGACCTGCTCGGCGACCTCGGCAAGAATCTTCGGATCGTTGAAGTGTGTGGTGGCGATCACGATGGCCTTGGCGCGGGAGACAGCTTCGGCGCGCTCCTTGGGGTCGTTCTCGACATCCAGAGGTGTGGCGCGCTCCTTCATGAAGATGCCGGATCCAACAAAAACCGCCTCAGCGCCAAGCTGCATCATCAGAGCGGCGTCGGCCGGGGTGGCGATGCCGCCGGCGGAGAAGTTGGGGACCGGGAGCTTGCCCGTCTTCGCAACCATGCGGATCAGTTCATAAGGGGCCTGGTGATCCTTGGCGGCGGCATAGAGCTCCTGCTCGCTGAGCACGGTGAGCGCACGCATCTCGCTGGTGATCTGCCGCATGTGCCGAACGGCGAAGACCACGTCGCCGGTGCCGGCCTCGCCCTTGGTGCGGATCATGGCCGCGCCCTCGGCAATACGCCGCAGGGCCTCTCCGAGGTTGCGCGCTCCACAGACAAACGGGGTGGTAAAAGCGTGTTTGTCGATATGGTGGGCTTCATCGGCCGGGGTCAGGACTTCGCTCTCGTCGATGAAGTCGACACCCAATTCCTGAAGAATCTGCGCTTCGGCGAAGTGGCCGATGCGGGCCTTGGCCATCACCGGGATGGAAACCGCCTTGATGATCTGCTTGATCAGACTGGGCTTGGCCATACGGGCCACGCCGCCTTCGGCGCGGATCATGGCCGGCACGCGCTCCAGAGCCATCACCGAGGTGGCGCCGGCCTCTTCGGCTATGAGCGCCTGTTCGACGTTCATCACGTCCATGATGACGCCGCCCTTGAGCATCTCCGCCAAGCCGATCTTCAGGCGCAGGCTGGTTTCCGTACCACGATTGGTTCCATTCAAATCCGTCATTAACTTGGACCTCGCTCCGAGGCAGATTCCGGGGGCGTTCAAGGCCTCGAAAACCGCATATTTGTCTTCGTTATCAGTGTAGCAGCGATGTTGGTGGGAGGTTTCACGGGTGGGAAGCGGGAGCGGGAGGAAGGGCTCTCATTAAGAACTTCCAATCCTGTTGTCTCGTTTCTGGTCACATTTCTGCTTCTTTTCTCAGCAAATGGCAAGCTCGCACCCACTTCCGGCTCCGGCAAGCAAGCCGCTGCCCGCGCCTAATCCGACTTCAGACACGGCGACTTCGCCGGAAGAGGCTTTGGTTCCGTCCCCTCGGCCGCCGGAAGGCAAACCCGACCCTTTGAGTAGCGCGGCGGTCGCGCGGCTGCCGGTGGAAGTGGACGTGGCCGTTCCGGTGCGGGAATTTCGCGTGCGCAGGCTTTTGGCCCTGGAACCGGGACAGGTGATCGAAAGCCAGTGGACGCAAGGGGACGATCTGCCCCTGACCGCAGGGGACGTGCAACTGGCCTGGAGCGAGTTTGAGGTGGTCGATTCGCAGTTGGCGGTGCGCGTGACCCGGCTGACATGAAGGGTTGGGGATTGGATTTTCCTGAGATGCGGCAGAGAGGCTGGGAGATGAAGCAGACGCAGAACCTGAATACGGCGCGGGGCGGAGGGCTGGCTGGCTGGCTGCTGGGGCGGCTACGCTCCGGGGGGGCGGCACGGCCGAGACTGGAACTTCTGGAACGCATCGCGCTGGCGCCCCGGCAGTCGCTGGCTCTGGTCGAGGCGGAAGGACGGCGCCTGCTGGTGGCCACCTCGCCCGAAGGCGCACCCACGTTCTACGCGCTCGATGAGCCGGTGCGGTCGGCGGCGGCGCGGGAGGCAGCTTCGGTGCGACCACCTGCGAGGGTCTCATGGTAGCTTCCTGGGCTGCATTGAGTCTGGCTGCGGGAACCTCCGTGCCTCTCTTGCCTGATCTGAACGCGCATCTCCACCCCTCGGATTCCACTCCGTGGACCATCGTCTTTGTTCTGACGCTGATCACCCTGCTACCCGCGATTCTGATGGCGATGACGCCGATGGTGCGGCTGCTGGTGGTCTTTCACTTCCTGCGCCAAGCGCTGGGGACGCAGACCGCGCCCTCGAATCCGACGCTGATGGGGCTGGCACTGATGATGACCTGGTTTCTGATGACCCCGGTGCTGAACCAGGTGGACCAGCAGGCTGTCGAGCCTTACCGGCAGGGACAGGTGACGGGTGTGGAGGCGATCGACCGCGGCGCCCAGCCGGTGAAGCTCTTTCTGCTGCACTACGCGCGCGAGAAGGACCTGGCCTTGTTTACGGCCGCAGGACAGCTTCCCCGCCCCGCCAAGCCCCACGACCTGCCCATGCGCGTTGTGGTCCCGGCCTACATGCTCTCGGAGCTGAAGGCGGGCTTTGCCATCGGTGCGGTTCTGTTTCTTCCCTTTCTGCTGATCGACATGGTGACCGCCTCGATCACCACTTCGATCGGCATGTTCCAGCTTCCGCCGGTGGTGGTTTCAACGCCGCTGAAGATCCTGCTGTTCGTGATGGTGGACGGCTGGAATCTGCTGGCCAACTCGTTATTGAAAAGCTTTTGAGGGAGTTGAGATGACGCCCGACCTGGTGGCCGAGTTGCTTCGCCAATTGATGAAGGAGGCCATGATTCTGGCCGCTCCTGTGCTGATCGCCGCGGCTCTGTTGAGCTTTGTGCTGAGCCTGATCCAGACCCTGACCAGTTTGCAGGAACAGTCGTTGACCTCGGTCCCGCGACTGGCTGCCGTGGCCCTGATTCTGCTGGTGGGGATGCCCTGGTTTCTGGGCCGGATGGGAACTTACACGCGGCTTCTGCTCGCTGACCTGCACCGTTACTTGGGCTAGGACCTGATCTCGAAAGAAAAAGAAAAGGAAGAGAAGAATGCCGCACGGAAGCGAAGTCGATTGGAGCCATTTTTTAGCCGCCATGACGCTGGCCCTGGTGCGGGTGAGCGGAATGGTGGTTTTTGCTCCTTTCTTCTCTTCGATCTCGTTGCCGGTGCGCACCAAGGCGGTCTTTGTTCTGGCCGTCGCTTTTCTGCTGGCTCCGCTGGTGGCCACGTTGCCCAATGCGCGCATCGAGATCAACTTCTCGGCGCTCCTGGGAGAGCTGGCGGTGGGGTTGGTCTACGGGCTCACGCTGGCCTTGCTGAACGAGATGCTGCTCTTTGCCGGGCAGATTGTCGGGTTGCAGTTCAGCTTCTCGCTGGTCAACCTGATGGACCCGGCTTCAGCTATTCAGACTCCGCTGATGGGCGAACTCTTTCAACTGATGGGCACACTGGTGATTCTGGCGGCGGGCCTGGACCGGATCCTGCTGGCCTCGATGGTGCGCAGCTTCCGCGTGGCTCCGCTGGGCAGCTATGCGCTGGCGCCGGCGACGGCCTTGGGTATCGTGCGCGCCGCCGGCGGGATCTTCCTGGCCGCGGTGGAACTGGCCGCGCCTGTTTTGGCGGCCACGATGCTGGTCGAGGTGGCTGTCTCTCTGCTGGGCAAGCTCAGTCCGCAGTTGCCGGTCATGTCCCTAACCGTGCCGTTGAAGACGCTGACGGGATTTGCCCTGCTCACGGGCTCACTGGCCCTCTGGCCGCGCTTTATCGAGGCGCGCTTTGGCGGGCTGCTCGACCTGGCCGAACGGCTGCTGGCCGTGCCTGCCCAGGGAGCAGGTCAAGGTCTGGGTCTGCTTCTGGGCTTGGGAGGCTAAGCGATGCCCGGAGAGCGCACCGAACAGGCCACCCAGCACCGGCGCGACAAGGCGCGCAAGGAAGGCGATCTACTGCATAGCCGCGAACTGTCGGCGGCGGCAGGGACCCTGGCCGGCGTGATCGCGCTGGGGATGCTGGGCAGCGAGACTCTGGTCGTCTGGCGGGGAGCTTTCAGCGACTTTCTCGCCCTGGGGGATCCCGGTCGCTGGGAACCGGCGCAGTTGCAACCCACCCTTTTTGCCATTCGGCGGCTCTCCATTTCCGTCCTTGCGCCCATGGCCATGGTGGCCGCGGCGGTGGCGCTGGCGGCGCTGGGGACCGGGATTCTTCAAACCGGCGGGCTGAATTTTCATGCCGAGGCGGTGGGCTTCAAGCTGGACCGCATCAATCCGATTTCGAATTTGAAGAACCTCTTCTCGCTCCGGGCCGCGGCGCGACTGGCCAAGTCTTTGATTCCCGCCAGCCTGTTAGCCGTCTTTGCCGTGCAGCGGATTGCCCGTCAACTGACCGTGCCGCCATTTTCGACCACCCGTCTGGAGTTGCTCGGTTCGGACATCAACGGGCTGCTCCAGGCCACCGCCTGGCTGCTCTTCGGCTGGTCGGCGATCGACTATCTGGTGGAGTGGCAGAGCCGCGAATCGCGTTTGAAGATGAGCCGCGACGACCTGCGCGACGAGTACAAGGAGACCGAGGGAAGCCCGCAGATTCGCAGCCGCATCCGTGGGCTGCAACGCCAGATGCGCCGCCGCCGGGTGAAGGCTGATGTATCGAAAGCCGCGGTGGTGCTGGTCAACCCCACGCATTACGCCGTAGCCCTGGGCTTCGACTTCACCACCATGGAGGCGCCCAAGGTCTTGGCCAAGGGGCGCAACCTGCTGGCCGAGGAGATCAAGGCCGAGGCCCGCTGGGCCGGCGTGCCGATTATCGAAAACCCGCCGCTGGCCCGCTCCCTCTACCGCTCAGTCGAGGTAGGCCAGGCGATTCCGGTCGATCTTTACGCCGCCGTGGCCGCCATTCTGGCTTACCTCTACCGGCAGAGGGTGGAGGCTGAGGTGCGGGAGCGCCGCGCCCGCGAGGCGGCAGCCCGTACCCAGGCCCAGGCCGACAAGAGAGCTGCCGGCCGCGCACAGGGTCCTGTCTCTCCCCGGATGACCCCACTTCAAGGAGGCCCGCAATGAGCTCCATCGCTCTGGCTGCCCCCGGATCGCCTGTTCATTCGATCTGGCACCGGCTGCGCGAATACATGCTGCCCCTGGCGGCCATCAGCGTGATCTTCGTGATGCTGGTGCCCTTGCCGGCTGCGGGCCTCGACCTGCTGCTGGCCCTCTCCATGGCCGCCTCAATCATCGTCTTTCTTTCCGCCGTGCAGATCCGGCGCGCCGTCGAGTTGAGCGTCTTCCCTACCCTGCTTTTATTGCTGACCCTCTTCCGGCTGGCCCTGAACATCGCCTCCAGCCGCCGCATCCTGCTGCACGGCTCCGAAGGCACAGCGGCCGCCGGCAAGGTAATCGAGGCCTTCGGCCAGTTCGTGGTGGGCGGCAATTACGTTGTGGGCTTCGTGCTCTTTCTAGCCCTGATCGCCATTCAGTTCTTAGTGGTTTCTCATGGCGCCGTGCGTACCGCGGAGGTCACTGCGCGCTTCACTCTGGATGCGCTTCCCGGCAAGCAGATGGCCATCGACGCCGACATGAATGCCGGGCTGATCGACGAAGCCGAGGCACGACGGCGTCGCCAGGCGATTGCCCGCGAGGCCGAGTTCTATGGGGCCATGGACGGCGCCGCGCGCTTCAATCAGCGCGACTCGCTGGCCACCATCCTGATTACCTCCATCAACATCGTCGCCGGACTGCTGATCGGCACCCTGCAACAGGGGATCGAACTGGGGGAAGCGGCGCGCACCTATACCGTGCTAACGGTGGGCGACGGGCTGGTGACCCTGATTCCCTCGCTGCTGGTTTCGGTGGCCGGCGGCATCACGTTGACCCGCGCCAACTCGGCCGGATTGCTGGGCGGCGAAATCCGCCAGCAACTTTTGGCCAAACCAGCCACCCTCTACCTGGCCAGCCTGGTATCAGGGGCCATGTGCCTGATTCCGGGTCTGCCCAAGCTGGCGTTTCTGGCCGTGGCAGCCGGACTCTTCTGGGGAGGACGACGCGTTTCCGCGAGCGCCCCGCCTGCGGTTCCGGTGGAAGGCATGGGGAGCGAAAAGAAGAAGGCGGAGCAGGTGCAGGGGTCGGACCTGGCGCAGTTGCTGCGTCTGGAAGAGCTGACCCTGGAGATTGGCTTTCAGCTGATCCCGCTGGTGGATGAAAAGCAGGGCGGACAACTGCTGAGCCGGGTGCGCTCGCTGCGCCGCCATCTCTCCACCGAAATGGGTTTTCTGGTCCCCCCGGTGCATATTTCGGACAACCTGCGCCTGCGGCCGCGCGAGTACCTCTTCTCACTGCGCGGCATGGAGATCGGCCGCTGGCAGACCGAAGGAACACAATTGCTGGCGGTTTCAGGCGATCCGAATCGGCGTCCCCTGGCCGGAAAAGAGGCGCGCGAGCCGGCCTTCGGCGTGCCCGCCGTATGGATTGCGCCGGCCCTGGAGGATCAGGCGATTGCCGGCGGCTACTCGGTGGTGGATGCGGTTACGGTGATCACCACCCACCTGGGCGAAATGATCCGCCAACATGCCTGGGAGCTGCTGGGCCGGGCCGAGACCAAGCGTCTGCTGGACTCGCTCAACGAGAGCCACCCCAAGCTGCTGGAGGAACTGGTGCCCAAGCAGTTGACCCTGGGCGAAGTGGGGCGGGTGCTCGAACAACTGCTGCGCGAGAGGGTCTCGATACGCGACCTGGGCACGATCCTGGAGGCGCTGCTCGAAGCTGCGCCGCTGAACAAGAGCCTGGTTGCGCTGGTCGAGGCCGGCAGGCAGGCAATGGGAAGGCGCCTGATTCAACCTCTTCTCGATGGGGATGGGCAGTTGCCGGTTCTACTGCTCGACCCGGCGCTCGAAGAAGAGATTCTGACGACGTTGGCGCCGGAGACCGGCCAGCGGCTGCTGCCAAGCCGAGCGCCGGGAACCCCTCTGGTGCGCCGGCTGGCCGATTCTTTGAAGCAACTTATCGGCGCGGGCACGGCTGCGGTCCTTCCCGTGCTGCTGGTACCAAGTCCGGCCCGTTACCACGTGAAGCGCTGGCTCGATCCGGTGCTTCCGCGCCTGGCGGTGGTAGCCGCCGGAGAGATCCCTCCCGAGATTCGCCTGCACGCGGTGGGAACGGTGCGCTGATGCGGTCGGCTGAACTTGCGATCCGGACTTCGGGGGAAGGGGAAGTGGATGGGGACTGAAATGGCGAATGCGGCTCTCAACCGGGCAACCGAACGGCGTGCGATTCCGGCCGGCGGGTATCCGCCTCCGGCAGGAACGGGTCCCGTACTGACGGGAGAGCAGGAGCGGGTTCTGCTGGAGCACCTGCCGATCGTGCGCTTCCTGGCCCGGCGCATCCACGAGCGTCTGCCCCAGCACGTGGACATCGAAGACCTGGTCTCTGCCGGAGTCGTGGGTCTGATGGACGCCTTTGCAAAATTCGACCCGGACAAAAAGGTGCAGTTCCGCAGCTATGCGCAATTCCGCATCCGGGGAGCGATCCTGGACAGTCTGCGGACGCTGGACTGGAGTCCGCGGGAGCTGCGCCGCAAGGGCCGCGCGGTCGAAGAGGCCATCCGGGTGTTGACGGCGCGCCTGGGTCGGCCGCCGGGAGAGAACGAAGTTGCCCAGGAAATGGGACTGGGCCTCGACGAATACCAGCAACTGCTGGGGGATCTGAAAGGCCTGGAGATCGGCACCCTGCACATCGAACGCAATGAAGATTCCGGCGAGGAAGAGTTGGCTTATGTGCCCGGCCGGCCTGAGGAAGACCCTCTCTTTCGCTGTCTGAGAGGTGAATTGGAGGAGCGGCTGGCCGACGCCATTCTGCACCTGCCCGACCGGGAACGGCTGGTGATGAGCCTTTACTACTACGAAGAGATGACCATGCGGGAGATCGGGCTGGCGCTGGGGGTGGTCGAGTCGCGCGTCTCCCAGGTCCACGCCTCCGCGGTGGCGCATCTGCGGGCTGCGCTCAAGGATCTGGCGGTGCGCGGGGCCTTCGATCGGCCGCGAGCTGGGAAGGCACAGGAGCGCTCGGCGCTGAACAAGAAGACTGCAGCGAGAGGGTAGGAAATGATGGAAAAGACGCTCAAGCAGGATGAGATTGACGCCCTGTTTCAGGCGGCCCGCAGTTCGGCTCCCCCGGCCGCGCGCACGGAGACGCGCAGCAAGGATGTGCCCTACAACTTCTCCTCAGCGGGCCAGATTTCGAACGACCAGTTGCGCGCCATCAGCATGTTGAACGACCTGTTTGCGCGCAACCTGACCCACAATCTGGCGGCCTGGCTGCGCACCCGGTTCCAGGTCAACCTGGTCTCGGCCGAGCAGATTCCGTTCAACGAGTTCCTGCTGCGGATCCCCGAGATCAGTTACGTGGCTTCGGTGCGCCTGGAGCCGCTGGGCGCGCTCTCGGTGCTGCAGCTTGATCTGGCGCTGGCCCCGCCGATTATCGATCTGCTGCTGGGCGGGGAGGGACGGGATGGCCCGCTCAGGGAGCTGACCGACATTGAGGAGGCCATTCTGGGAAGCGTGGTCGAGATCATCTGCCGCGAGTTGACCTCGGCCTGGCAGCCGGTGGGCCTGAGCTTCAACTTCGAGCGCCGCCAGATGCAGACCCAGGTGGCGCGCATGATGGCGGTTACGGAGAAAACGCTCTGCCTGAGCTTTGAGATTCGTATGCCGCACAGTTCCGGGCTGCTCAACCTGGCCTTTCCGGCCGTGGTGTCGAACACCATTCTGCGTCGGCTGACCTCGGAGTGGGGCCGGCGCCGCCGCCACGCCGGAGAGACCCGGGAGCGGATGGAGGCGCAAGTCCGGCGCATTCGTTTCGGCTGCTCATTGCAACTACCCGCCGTACGCCTGGGGGTGAGCGCTATCGAGGACCTGGAGCCGGGTACGGTCCTGCGCCTGGATGTGGCCGCCAACGCTCTTCCTGAATGGAGAGTCGGCGGCCAAAAGCTCGCTGTGGCCCAGGCCATCCGCCAGGGGGCACACCGCGCCGCTCGGATGGAAGGGCACATTGCCGAGGACCAGCCATGAAGACCTTTCTCGATTGCTGGACCGGCGTGGCTCGAGCATTGTTCTCGCAGGCTCTGGCCGGTGAGCCGCAACTCGCCGAAGCGGAGCCCAAGCCTTTGGCTGCGGGTTCCTTCGGCTTTGCCGCGACGCTGGGCGGAGAGATCGAGGGCCGTTTTTCTGTCGTGCTCGAAGCTGGCCTTGTCGAGGCTCCGCTGCTGGGCGAGGGTGTGGATCAGAAAACTGGCTGGGGCGAACTGCTGCGCGAAGTCGCCGATGCGGCGGCCGGAGACCTGCTGGCCAAGACGGGGAAAGGCTGCCGGGTCGAGAAGTTTGAGGAGATTTCAGAGGAGGGCAAAGTTTCTCGAGCCTTCCAGTTGAACTCCGGGGAGCGCGCGTGGACGATTCTGGTTTGCGATGACGTGCAAGTTACCGAAACGGCTGCCGCTTCGGCAACCATTCCCCAAGGCCCACCCATCGCGCCGGGGAGCGTCAATCCGGGGGTCGAACTGCTGCTCGACGTGGAGTTGGAGGCGTCCCTGCGCTTCGGGTGCCGCGAGATGCCCCTGGGCGAGATTCTCGATCTCGGTCCCGGGGATGTGGTGCAGTTGGACCGCCATATCGCCGACCCGGTGGACCTGATCGTCGGGGACAAAATTGTGGCCCGGGGCGAGGTGGTGCTGGTGAACGGAAATTTCGGATTGCGGGTCACCGAAGTGGCCACGCCCAGGAAGCGTCTGGAGAGCATACGATGCCTGTTTTGATGCGAAGGCCGGGCGTTTCCGTTGTCACGACCCGCTTTGAGGATGTGCTGGGCGAGGGCGGGGGAAACGGCGTCTCTTCCTCCCCGGTTTTGATGGGCCGGCAAGCGCCGGCGCGCGGCTCTGCGAGGAGCGGTCTTTTGGAAAGCTGCGCCAATCCCGGCTGCGGCACGGGTTGGCTGCACCTTCTGCGCAGCCGGTCCGCGCCCGTCTTTGAGGACGGCTGGAGTTGCTCGGCCGCTTGCACGGCGGCCTGCATTGAGGCTGCGGTGCGCCGCGAACTGGAGGGCCGGGGAAGCACCGAGATGAGCCATCGCCATCGCATTCCGCTGGGGCTGGTGATGCTTGAGCAAGGCTGGATCACGAGCGGTCAGCTACGCCAGGCGTTGGACGCGCAGAAGGTGGCCGGAGGCGGACGGCTGGGCCTTTGGCTGGTGCGGCAGCAGGGCGTGAACGAACAACTGGTGACCAGGGCGCTCGGCTTGCAGTGGAGCTGCCCGGTTCTGCCCCTGGAGTTTCACGATGCGGAGGCGCTGACGGTGCTGATGCCGCGTCTCTTCGTCGATGCGTTTGGAGCGCTCCCTTTGCGGGTGGCCGCAGGCAAGCTTCTCTACCTTGGCTTCGAGGACCGGCTGGATCCGGTGGTGGCCCTGGCCCTGGAGCGGATGAGCGGACTGCGCGTGGAAAGCGGGCTGGTGCAGGGCTCGCTCTTCGGTCCCGCGAATGCCCGCATGTTGAAGCAGAAATTTCCGGCGGTGGAATTGGTCGAGGCAGGCTCGGAGCCGGCGGCAGTCCACGTGCTGGCAAAGGCGGTCGAACGCACGCGTCCGGTGGCGTCAAAGCTGGTTCGGGTTCACGATTGCCTGTGGTTGAGGATGTGGCGACGGGCGCAGAGCGGGCCGCTGCCGGAAGCGGGAGCCGTGCAGGATCTGATCTGCTCCATCGGCGCGCATTGAATCGAGGGAGGGGTCGGAGGGCGAAGACGTCCGCTCATGGTTTCCTGCGCCGGGCCGATAGTCTCCAGAGCGGAGGAGTTTGGGAATGAGAGAAATTCGAACCCTGATCGTGGACGATTCCTCAGTCATGCGCAAGATTATCGAGCGTGCGCTCCGGCAGGCGGGTCTGGACCCGCTGGTGGTACATGAGGCCGGCAGCGGTATGGAAGGCCTGGACGTGTTGAAGGCCCAGCACGTGGACCTGATTCTCTCCGATATCAACATGCCCCTGATGGATGGCCTGGAGTTTCTGCGCCAGCTCCGGGCGCAGAAACTGGCTCCCGAGGTTCCCGTGGTGATGATTACCACCGAGTCGAGCGAGGAGCATGTGCGCCAGGCCATTCTGGCCGGAGCCCAGGGTTACATTCGCAAGCCGTTCACGTCCGAGCAGGTCAAGGAGCGGGTGCTGCCCCTTCTGGATGCGGCATAGCCAGCGGTGGGCGCAGGGACGAGAATCCTGCGCGCTGTTCCTGCGGCGCGAAGGGGAAGGAAACGGAGCGGTCAATGGCGGTATCGTTGCGCGAATCTGTGCACCTGGTCTCCGACCCGGGAAACCTGGATGCAAGTGTAGAAGAGGTGTTTCATCTGATGCTGGGGGTCGACTGCCGGCGTGAGGAGTTGCCGGCGCCGGTCGAAGCAGAGTCCGTGACCGCCGTGGTGGGCTTTGGCGGCCTTTTGAGCGGAGCATGCGTCTTCCGCTCAGGGGGATCGGCCGCCGTGAAGCTCGCTGCGCGGATGACGGGCATGGAATTCTCGGAAATCGACGATACGGTGAAGGACGGGATCGGCGAGATCTGCAACATGCTGGCCGGAGCGTGGAAGGGAAAGGTGCCGAACCTGGCCGCCAACTGCGGACTCTCGGTTCCCGCTGTCATTACCGGGCGGGATTTGAGGCTTCATCTGCAAGCTCCCGAGTTTCAGTTGCGCCACTTCTACCGCTTCGAGGATGCCTGCTTCGAGGTGACCATCGTCTGTGACGGTCTTCGATAGGGCTTTTGCCGGGCCGCTGCGACGGCCGTCTGTCCCCGGCGCGGGCCTGCGCGTGAAGCAGGCTCTCTATGCGAGTTTCTTTGATAGATGATTCCAGTCAAGCGTTCGCGGGCAAGGAACAGACGTGCCCCTCTGAGTCGTCTTTCCACCTGACTCCTTTGTCAATTCTGATGTTCCTCTAATCCTCTCCACTCCGTTTCGGTCCTTCGTTTGCACTTTCTCCTGGCGAACGAGAGGCCCATGGAATGGACAGTGGATACTATGCGGCGATGACCGGTCTAGTGGCGCGTTCCCAGGCGCTGGACACGGCGGCCTCCAATCTGGCCAACGCGCAAACTCCTGGCTACCGGGCCGAGCGAGAATACTTCCGGTCGGCACTGTTAGGGCCTGACGCCCTGGACTCGCAGTTGGGGGAGACCGTAAATAACTTCGGCCTGTTGGGCGGCGATCGGCTGAATCTGGGCCAGGGCGCCCTGCAGCAAACCGGTAACCCGCTGGACCTGGCCATCGAGGGAGAGGGATTCTTTCAGGTCCAGACTCCGAACGGTCTCCGCTACACACGCGACGGCAGTTTTCATCGTTCTCAAAAGGGACAACTGGTTACTGGCGCGGGCGAACCGGTGCTCTCAACGACCGGCCAGCCGATTCCGATTCCGCCCGGCGAGGTCACGGTGGGCGCAGGCGGCGAGGTTTCCGTGGCTGGCGGAACGGTGGCGGCGCTCGGCGTCTTTACGTTTCCCGCCGCCACCCAATTGACCCCCGAAGGAGCCAACCGGTATCAGGCGCCGGAAGGCGCAACGCCGACTCTCTCGAAAAACGCAGCGGTTCATCAAGGCGCTCTCGAGGCCGCCAACCAGGATGTGATTCAGGGAACTCTCGACCTGATTGTCATGCAACGCCAGGCAGAGATGATGCAGAAGGCGTTGACCGTCTTCCACACCGAGTTCAACAAGATCGCCACCGAGGATCTCCCCAGGGTGTAGCGGTCGTCATCGGGGACGAGGAAAAAATGATTCGAGCCCTCTATACGGCAGCCAGCGGCATGAGCGCACAACAGATGAACCTGGACACGATTGCGAACAATCTGGCCAACTCCTCGACCACCGGGTTCCGCCAGTTGCGCTTGCAATTCCAGGACATGATCTACCAGAACCTGATCACCCCCGGCGCGTCGCAGAGCCAGTCCACGGTCTCGGCCGGCTTGCAGATCGGGTTGGGCACCAAATCCGCGGCCACCGAAGTCATCAATACCCAGGGGTCGCCGAATCAAACCGGCAATCAATACGACGTCATGATCCAGGGCTCCGGATTCTTTCAGGTGCAGCGGCCGGATGGAACCATCGCCTATACCCGCGCCGGCCAGTTTCACTTGAATAACCAGGGAACCATCGTGACCACCGATGGCGACCCGCTGCTGCCCAACATTACGATTCCGTCGAATGCTACTGCCGTCACCATCACGCAGTATGGGGTGGTGAACGCAACCCTGTCCGGACAGCAGAACCCCTCGCAACTGGGACAGATTCAGTTGGCCACTTTCCCCAATCCGGGGGGCCTGGAAAGTATGGGCTCGAATTTGTTGCAGGCCACGCTCAGTTCGGGAGACCCGGTGTTGGGCAACCCGGGCGGCGCAGAGGGACTAGGGACGCTGCAGCAGGGCTACCTTGAAAACTCCAATGTGGATGTCGTGACCGAGTTTGTGCAGATGGTACTGGCCCAGCGGGCCTACGAGTCGAACTCCAAGGTCATCAAGGCGGCCGATGATATGTACTCGCAAGTCAACAATATGACCCACTAGGCAGGAAAGCGATGATGAGGGGCTGGGACGTGCAAGGCTGGGCGAAATCGGCAGGGAAACGAGCTTCGGGCGCAGGTCTGCTGGCCTTGGGCGCCGTGGCGTTTGCGCACCTTGAGGGGGCGGCTCTGTCTCCAGCGCAACGAGCGAATCCCGCCGTTCAATCGTCCCCCGTTTCTCCGCTCATGGCTTCGGTCGAAGGCCGTGTCTTCCGCGAGATTCGTGATCCGCAGAACGGGGCCTGCTGGTTGCTGGTACGCGATGAGGCACATCCAGGAGGGCCGGGGCGTTTGGTACTGGCTCAAGATACTTCCCTGCTTGAATCCGGGAACCGGCCAGCCCAAAACGGGGCGGGTTCTCGGCCGGCTGTGGAATCCTTCCCGACCTCGCTGGTTCCCGTTCTACGCGCCGGAGATCGGCTGATTGTCGAAGAAGACACGCCGGTTGTCGCGGCGCATCTGGAGGCGACAGCGCTGGGGCTGGCGACGGTTGGAGGAGAGCTCGACGTGCGGCTGAAAATTGGCGGCAAGGTGGTGCGGGCCGTGGCCCTCGGGCCGGGCCGGGCCGCGCTCAAAACGCCGCGGGGGGCGCGTCCATGAAGAGGAGCCTCTCAACTTTGGTGGCATGGGGTATGGTGTTGGCCCTGCTGGCGTCCCACGCGGGATATGGAAGCACCAAGCGGCAGAGTCCCGTTCCGGCCAAGGCAAACCCGCCCGAAGCGGCTTTGAAGGCCTATGTGGATCGAGTGCGGGCGCAGCAGGCGGCGGAGGTGCGGACGCCGGGATCGATCTGGATCCCGGAGGGCCGGCTGGTACGGCTGGGCACCGACGCCAAAGCCGTCCGGCTGCACGACGTGGTATCGATTGTGGTCATCGAGAGCCTGGCCGCTTCGACCGACGGGCAAGTGAAGAACTCCAGGGCCTCGAATGCCAATTCCGGGTTGACCTCGCTTTTCGGCAAGCTCAAGGCCTCGAACAACCTGCAAGATCTGCTGGGCATGACGGCCTCCTCGGGATTGACGGCACAGGGGCAGAGCACGACCAACTCCAGCCTGGCGACGACCTTCGGCGCCGAGGTGGTGGATGTGCTGCCCAACGGCATGCTGGTGGTGCAGGCCACGCGGGAGTTGACCTTCTCGCAGCAGACGCAATTGATCAAGCTGCGCGGGCTGGTGCGGCCCGAAGATGTAAGCGCCCAGAACCAGGTGCTGTCGACGGCCATGACTGATCTAGAACTCGAAGTCACCGGCAAGGGCATCGTCAACGACTCCACGTACCGGCAGAATCCGGTGGTGCGTTTCCTCGAAAAGCTGCTGGTTTTTTAAAGACAGGGAAGGAAAAGGGAGTAGGCCAATATGCCGACGCGAGAGACAGGCCGGAGGGTCCAAGGACAGCAGTGCAGTGGTTCTGTCTGGTGGTGGGCGGCGCTGGCTGCGGCACTGGCACTGGCTTCCGCGCTGAGCCATGGCGAAGCTGCCGGGCAATTGGCGCGGGTCAAGGACGTGGCCACCATCGAAGGGATTCGCGACAACCAACTGGTGGGCTACGGACTGGTGGTTGGGTTGCGGGGCACAGGGGACAGCTCGCAGACAGTTTTTCCAGCGCAAACGCTGATTTCGGCGCTGGAGCGGATGGGAATCACCGTTCCGCAGACAGGATCGAACAGCGCCAGCAACATGCAGGTGAAGAATATGGCTGCGGTCTTCGCTGTGGCCACGCTGCCGCCCTTCAGCCGGCCCGGCTACCGGATGGACATCACCGTCTCATCGGCGGGCGATGCGCGCTCGCTCGAAGGCGGCATCCTGCTGATGACCCCGCTCTATGGACCGGACGGTCAGATCTACGCCCAGGCGCAGGGAGCGCTGGTGCTGGGTGGGTATATGGCCTCGGGCGGGGGCAATTCCCGGCAGATGAACCATCCGACGACGGCGCGGATTCCGGGCGGAGCGCTGGTGGAGCGGCCGGTGCCCTTCGACCTGAAACAAATGCACACGGTCAACGTGATTCTGAACGACGCCGACTTCCACACGGCGGAGCGGATGGCGGCGTCGATTAACCGGGATCTAGGGGCAACGCGGGCGCGCGCCGTGGACAGCCGCCGCGTGGAGATTGCCGCAGCGAAGGATGAGGACATCGCGGCGCTTCTGGACAAGGTGGAGGCCGTGGAGGTGGAGGTTTACCCCCGGGCGCGGGTGGTGGTGAATGAGCGCACCGGGACGGTGGTGATTGGAGGCACCGTGCGCCTGCAGCCGGTTTCGATTTTGCATGGAGGGCTGTCGGTGAATGTGATCTCCGAGACCAAGGTCTCGCAGCCCAACGCGCTTTCCTCGGGAACTACACAGGTGGTCCAGCAGACGACTGTGCAGGCCCAGGACAAGCCGGTGAACCGCATTGACCTGAAGGAAGGGGCAACGGTGGAGGATTTGGTCCAGGAGCTGCAGCGGACGGGCGCGGGAGCGCGGGATGTGATCTCGATTCTGCAGGCGATGAAAGAGGCCGGCGCTCTGGAAGCCGACCTGGAGGTGCTGTGATGCTGCACCTCGGGACGACAACGGCGAGTGTGAGCAGCACGGTTCAGAGTGCCCTGCAACCCACGCCCCAACCCCGGCTGGTACGAGCAGCGCAGGAGTTCGAGGCACAGATGATGAAGGAACTGCTGAAGCCGATGACGGACGGAAATGGGCTGACCGGCGAAGACGAGGAGGACGGCGCCGGAGCTGGCGGCGCGCTGGGAGAGTTTGCTTCGGAGGCGTTGGGGCGGGGGTTGAGCGAACGGGGCGGGCTGGGCGTTGCCAACGCGATTGTGCGCGATCTTTCCCATTCAGGTAACAAAACTGTCCCCGGAGAGGTAACCGGGAAATCGCACTAAAATGCTGACCTAAAAACGCTTGAATGACTACAGTGATTTGCGAAGATGTCGATAAACGGGGCAAGGAGTATTGGGAATGGACATTCGTAACAGTCTGGAAGGATTGAAATCGCTCTTGGGCACGGCGCCGGCTGCGCCTGCCTCTCTGCAGCAGACGAAAAGCGGCGCTACGGCAGGCAGCAGCGTACTGGGCAGTGACAGTGCAACGTTGAGCAGCGCGGGTAGCGAGGTTTCGCTCACCGCGGCCGAGTCCGGAGTCCGCATGGACAAGGTTGCCAGCATTCAGGCGGCGCTGGCCTCGGGAAGCTACAACGTATCTGCGTCGGCGGTGGCGTCGAAGGTTGTGGATGCCATGCTGGGTACCCGGCAGTAGAGCGGACGGCGTGAACGGTGACGCAACGGAAGGCAGAGGCGCGACCGGCACGGAAGGAATGAGGAAATGCAGGAGATGGACGAGAGCCGGGTGCATCCGAAGCTGAAGGACCTGGTGGTGGAAGCCTCGCGGTCGCTGGCTCTGCTGGATGCAGATCGTCTGGAGGAGTTGGCGCTCTCGTGCCGGACATTGAACCGTCGTCTGGCGCCCTTGGATGCGGAAGCCCGCGCGGAGCTGAAGCTTGAAGCGGCCGAGGCGGCTGGGGATATGGCAGTCTTTGGCAGGGTTCTCGAGGCCACCCGAGCCAACCTCGAGGTGATGCGCCGCTTGCGGCGGTTGCGGGCCGGCTGCCTGGAGTATAGCGAGCGGCAGGTGCGCGGACGGGGCTCGGCGGAGGGCAGCCATGGGGACAATTAGCTCCGCTTTCAGCCTGATCTCCCAGGCTCTGGACGCCGACCAGTCGGGTTTGAGCATTGTAGCCAACAATGTGGCCAACGCCAGCACCACCGGGTATACGGAGGAGAAGCCCAACTGGCAGGAGAACCAGCCGATCGAGGTCAACGGCGTTTCGTACGGAGCTGGCGTCACCGAGACGGGCCCAACTTCGGTACGAGACAAGGTTCTGGAGGAGCGGCTGAATCAGCAGCAGCAGTTGGCATCAGCCTCCGGTTCGCGGCTGACGGCGCTGGACACGCTGCAGGCTCTCTTTACGCCGGCTTCGGGCTCGTCCAGTTCCACGGCCGGAAACATAGGGACAGACATCACCAGCTTTTTCAGCTCTTTCTCGTCGCTCGAGGCCAATCCGACCAACAATGCGGACCGCCAGGCGGTGCTTTCCGCGGCAAAAACCCTGGCTGGCGATGTATCGAATGCAGCGGCGAGCCTGAACTCGCAAAAGTCGGCACTCGATCAGGAAGCAGCCGCGGTTCCGAGCCAGGTAAATGCGCTGACCAGCTCCATTGCGCAGCTGAACCTTGAGATCCTGTCCCAATCGCCCAACACGGATGCGGGCACGCTTGAAGACCAGCGCCAGCAGGACATCAGCCAGCTCTCGCAGCTGATCGGCGTCAACCAGGTGACGACGACGAACAATGGCATTTCGATCACCACGACGTCCGGACAACTGTTGGCCTCGACGGGAGAGAGCGTTCCGCTGACCACCGGCACTGTGGACGGCGTGACCCATTTTTTTGTGGGAACGACGGATGTGACTTCGCAGCTGGCCACGGGCGGCGGCTCGCTGGGCGGCTATCTGACCGCACGCGACCAGGACATTCCGAGTGTTCTCGGCTCGCTTGATCAGCTGGCCTACAGCGTTTCCACGCAGGTGAACAAGCTGAACAATGCAGGAACCGACCTAGCCGGCGACAACAGCAACGCGGGAAACATCTTTTCCGAGCCGACACAGGTTGCGGGCAGCGCCGCCGCGATGAGCGTGGTGATGACCGACCCCGACCACATTGCGGCAGCCGGATCGGGCAAAGGAACGGGCGACAATACCAATGCGACGGCGATGGCGACTCTTGCCAGTCAAACGATTGTGAGCGGCCTGACGCCGATCAACTACTACTCGAACCTGGTGACGACGCTGGGATCGACGGTTTCGAGCGTCCAGACGGAGAATACGGCCCAGACTGCATCGGTAACCCAGCTGCAGACGCAGAACAGCGCTCTCTCCGGCGTCAATCTGAACGACGAAGCGTCGGCGATGACGACTCTCGAACGCAGCTACCAGGCGGCTTCGCAGGTCTTCACGATGCTGAACACCATCATGGCTTCGGCCTTGAACCTGGGCGAGCAGGCAACGGTTGCCTAAGACGGCCAGAACCGCGGCAGCTCGAAGACTTGCCGAGTTTGGCGGAAGAAGCGGCCGGGCTTCTGGAGGACTTCAATGCGGGTAGATCCCTTCTACGTGACGAATCTGGTGGGTTCGCTCGATCAGACGCAGTTGACCGAGCAACAGTTGACGGCGGAACTCTCGAGCGGCGTGCGGGTGAACTCGCTGAGCCAGGATCCACTGGCATCCGGGGAAAATGTACTGTTGCTGAACCAGATTGAGCAGGACGACAGCTTCACGCAATCTTCGAGCCAGGTGCAGGGACAACTCCAGGTGGCGGATACAGCGTTAGGCAGCGTGGTCTCGCAGTTGACCTCGGCCATTTCGCTGGCCACGAGCGCCAACAACGGGACCATGAACGCAAGCGACGTGAAATCCATTTCGAGCCGGATTTCCGGCATTCTGGGCGAGGTGGAGACGCTGGCGAACAGTTCCTATCAAGGCCAGTACATCTTTGCGGGAGGCAAATCCTCCGCGGCTCCCTTCGCCACTTCCACGTCTACCTCGCCGGCCGTGACCACCTATAGCGGCGACGAAGGCGTGAACTATCTGACCACGCCGAATGGGCAAAGCATCCAGTTGAACGTGCCCGGCGACCAGATTTTCACGGCCAGCGGAAGCAACAGCGTCTTTGGAGCCCTGAATAACCTGGTGGCGGACTATGCTTCCGGTACGGTGAACACCGCGCAAGCCGTGAGCGATACAACGGCGTTGAGCACGGCGCTGAACTACGTATCGCAGAAGCGGGTCACGATCGACAACTCCATTACCCAACTGACGGCCGCCTCGGATGCGGTCAGCAGCGAACAGACCCAACTGACGGCGGCGCAGACGAATCTGATGCAAGCCGATGTGGCGCAGGTTTCCACGCATCTCTCGCTGGCGGAAACCCAGCAGACAGCGCTCGAGGATGTGATTTCGCAGCTTGGTTCGGGAAGCCTCTTCGACAAGCTGCCGTAAGATGGAACTCCCATTCCTGCTGCGGCCCCGAATGTTCGCGTCTCCCGGTGTCGCCCGACAGAAAAAGGGGCTTGGGAAGAGCGAAAGACACCCCGTTTTTCTCACGAAAAGGGCCCGAAATGAACCGCAATGTTCGATTATTTGCCCGTCTTTTGACAATCGCGTTGATTCCATTGAGCTTATAAAACAGTGGTAACGGTTCCATGGGAGGATTTCGGCAAGTCAACAAGTCTGCATGTTGCGGAAGCTACATGACTTAAGGGTAACGCCGCAGGGACAAAGCGAAGAAAGAGAGAACGTACCCCCTTTTTTTTGGGGTACGGACCGGACACATTCCTGTCCAGGAAAAGAGCTAGAGCCGTTCTCCTGAAGGCGTCTAGGGAGCGTGGACCGGGAGGTCGGCGCTACAACTTTTGGCGGTGGTGGGAAATGCTTGCTGGAAGCAGGGCATTCCTGAGCGCCGTTCTTCTCCGCAGGTCCTGAAGCCAGGGTCTCACAAAGCCTGGAAAAGATCTGCAAATGGCCTGATGAGAAGAAGCGAGGCTCCCTTCTTCTTCCGTTTCCGTGACCACACGTTCTTCGCGCCGGCTTCCAGCAATGCAGAGCCGCCTTGACTGGACGGGGCTGAAAACCTAATCTCAAGCAAGCATCCTGTCTGAACGAAGCGGTCGGAGGCTCGGAGGCTTCGTCCATGCGGGTGCAATTTCACCGGACTTTTCGGAATTGGCCACGATGATCCCCTATCACTGGCAATATCTCCCGCTTTTAATGCAAATCGTTGCCGCCTTTGTGCTTGGGCTGGGAATGGTCACAGCCTCGTGGTTTGTGGGGCGGCATCGCAATACCAAGACCAAACTGGCCGCCTACGAATGCGGCATTGAAGCGGTGGGCGATGCGCGTGGACGGTTCAGCGTGCGCTTTTACATGGTCGCGATGCTGTTCATCCTGTTCGACGTGGAAGCGGTCTTCATGATGCCCTGGGCGGTGATCTACCGCAAGCTGCCGGCGATCACCGGGCAGCGGCTTTTCGGCTTCTGGGAGATGCTGGTCTACCTGGGATTTGTGGCGGTGGGCCTCTACTACATTGTGCGCAAGGGCATCCTGAACTGGAGCCAGGACAAGGCGGACCTCTAGAATGGCCGATTCGCAGAACCAGAGTCTGACCGGCAAGGCCGCAGTGGTTGAGGGCCTCCCGGAGCATCCGGCGATCAAGGCCATCCTGGCCTGGAATCCGCAAGCTTTTCTGGACGCAAAGTGGGACCGGCAGGAGTTGACACTGACGATTGCCGCCGACGAGATTCGCGCGGCAGCGGCAACTGTGCAGGCGGCAGGCTACAACTTTTTTGAGGACATGACCGCGGTGGATTGGTTCCCTGCCTCGCCGCGCTTTCAGTTGAGCTACCACATTCTTTCGCACGCCTATAAGGAGCGCATCCGGCTGCGCGTGCTGGTGGAGGGAGATGCTCCCGCGGTGGAGTCGATTACGCCCGTCTGGCCGGGGGCCGATTATTACGAGCGCGAAGTCTTCGACCTTTTCGGCATTCGTTTCGAAGGCCACCCGAATCTGCGCCGCATTCTGATGCCGGACGACTGGGTTGGGCATCCATTACGTAAGGACTATCCGGTGGAGGGCTACCGCTAAATGACATCGAACCCTGGTACGCCCATCCTTGAGGCGCCGTTGGCCGAAGGCGCGCACGATCAACACATGGTCCTGAACATGGGACCGCAACACCCGTCAACGCACGGCGTTCTGCGCCTCGTGGTCGAGATTGACGGCGAGATCGTGGTGCGGCTCTATCCTGAGATCGGCTACCTGCACACCGGAATCGAGAAGACCTGCGAAGCCAAGTTTTATCAGCAGGTGGTGCCGCTGACCGATCGCATCGACTACCTGGGGCCGATGGCCAACAACCTGTGCTATTGCCTGGCCGTGGAAAAGCTGCTGGAGTTGGAGATGCCCCCCAAGGCGCAGTGGATGCGGGTTCTGCTAGCCGAGCTGACGCGTTTGAATTCGCACCTGATCTGGCTGGGCACGCACGCCATGGACATTGGCGCGCTCACGGTCTTCCTCTATACCTTTCGCGAGCGCGAAGAGATTCTGAGGATTTTTGAAGCCGTCTCTGGCCAACGGATGATGACCAGCTACATTCGTATTGGCGGGCTCTCGATGGAGCCGCCGCTGGACTTTTTCGAGCGCGTGCAGGGATTTATCCGGACGTTTCCGGAGAAGATCGACGAGTACTCGAATCTGCTGACGGGCAATCCGATCTTCGCCAATCGCTTGAAGAATGTGGGCCATCTTTCGGCAGCGGATGCGGTTGCGCTGGGCGTGACGGGTCCGACGATGCGCGCCTCGGGCCTCGACTTCGACGTGCGCCGCGATATGCCGTACTCGGGCTACGAGAACTTCCAGTTCCAGGTGCCCACCTCGACAGGTTGCGATTGCTGGGCGCGGTACGAGGTGCGGCTGGTGGAGATGCGCGAAAGCGTGAAGATCATCCAGCAGGCACTGGACGGGATGCCGGAAGGCGCGATCAAGGCCGACGCGCCGAAGATCGTGTTGCCGGACCGGGAAAAGATGAAGACCCAGATGGAGGCGCTGATCCATCACTTCAAGATTGTCACCGAGGGCTTTGCGGTGCCGGCCGGCGAGGTGTATCAGTGCATTGAATCGGGCCACGGACAGATGGGCTACTACGTGGTTTCAGACGGCACGGCCAAACCGTATCGGGTTCATATGCGCTATCCGGGGTTCGCCACTCTGCAGGCGCTGGAGACGATGTGCAAGGGACGGATGCTGGCCGATGTGGTGGCCGTGATTGGATCGATCGATATTGTGCTGGGAGAGATCGACCGTTGACGGCTCCGCCGCTTCACTCTTTGGAGGAGCTTTGGGGCGAGTTGTGGGTTTCTCTAGCTTCCCTGCTGCGCAGTTACACTGCGGTTCATGGACTCGACGGCAAACGGCACGCGACGGTGGAGTGGAGTGAGGAACGGATTCTGGCGCGCTGCGGCAAGGGTTGGCTGGAGTTGATGCGCGCGGGTGCGGCGGTAAGCTGGCGGCGCGCGGACGGACAGAGTGGAGAACTGGAACTGACGGACACCGGGCGGCTGCGCTCGGCCGAGGGCGAGGAAGAGATGGATATGGCCGCCGAAGCATGGGCGCGGGAGTTGATGCGATGAGCCTTGAGACGATGTCCGTTTTTTCTCCGCAGCTGGCAGCGCGGTTTGATGCGCTGGTGGAGAAGTACCCGATGCGGCGCTCGGCGCTGATTCCGATGCTACTGTACGCGCAGGACGAGATCGGCTACCTGTCCGATGCGGTGATTGCGGAAGTGGCGGAGCGAATTGGCATCACCGAATTGGATGTGCGCAACGTGGCGACGTATTACTCGATGCTGCGCTTCAAGCCGGCGGGCCGCTACAACGTGCAGGTGTGCACCAACATCAGTTGTATGCTGCGCGGGGGGAACGCGATCTATG
>Ga0224529_1000303_pt1 | contig 38936 bp, 30 predicted proteins | sample CBST50metaG_FD_179893 | JGI IMG/M metagenome (GOLD analysis project Ga0224529, IMG submission 179893) | Peat soil microbial communities from Stordalen Mire, Sweden - C.B.S.T50 | ecosystem: Environmental > Terrestrial > Soil > Wetlands > Peat | place: Sweden: Norrbotten County, Stordalen Mire...
AAGCCAGAACATGGGACAGAAGGATGAACCAGGACCAAGTGAAAATCTACTGGCAGTTTACACGTCGAAAAGCTCGACTGAAGTTCCGCTATGAAAGAACTGGTTTCATCCGGTCAGAGACCTAGGGGATAAACATTACGTGGTACTTGCACTCCCACTTCGTGTGGCTTAAGCTGTCATACTCGTCCATTCGGATTCTTCTCCTCGTGTGCTTGGCGGCTCACGTTCAGAAGTTTCCTGGATGGACTCCCTGAAATGTCAAACCCCGGCTGCCACCCCGGCCCGCCTCCGCTCCACCGGCCGAATTGATTTTCATCCCGGTATCGGAAAACTGTAAAGGATGTCTGGAGACAAAATGTAAACCATGTCCCGGCACTTGACATCGAGACCTTGATGGGCACCCACTTTAATTGCTCACCCACACTAGTTGCTTACGGTTTCCTGGCTTCGATTGGCCCACCAGGCATCGAAGGCGGCGAGAGAGCGCTCGCATTGGAGCTGATGGCGCTCCTTCTTGTCGCGAATCTTCTTGCGCAGTTCCTCTTCCAGCGGCTCCAGCAGGTCGAAGGTCATGTTGGCCGGCTGAAAGTGCTTCACCTCAGCGTGGGTGATGTAGTGGACCAGCGAACCCAGGGCGCTCGAGCGCGGCGCGGGGGCCGGTTCCACGCCTTGGGCCAGCGAGGCGGCGTAGAGACCCGCCAGAAGGCCTGTGGCGATGGATTCCGTGTAGCCCTCAACCCCAGAAAGCTGCCCGGCAAAGAGGAGCCACGGCTGCTGCTTCAGGCGCAGATTCTCGTCCAGCAGAGCGGGAGCGCAGATGTAGGTGTTGCGGTGAATCTGGCCGTAGCGCAGGAAGCGCGCGTTTTCGAGGCCGGGAATCAGGCGCAGGACTTCAGCCTGGGCGCCGAACTTGAGGTGGTTCTGGAAGCCGACGAGGTTGTAGCTGTCGGCGCGGACGTTCTCTTTACGGAGCTGGACCACGGCGCAAGGGGTTTTGCCGGTGCGCGGATCGCGCAGGCCCACGGGCTTCATGGGGCCGAAGCGGAGGGTGTCGCGTCCGCGCCGGGCCAGGACCTCGATGGGCAGGCAGCCCTCGAAGTAGTCCGCCTTTTCCCACTCTTTGGTTTCGGCGGGCTCGGCGGCCAGAAGGGCATCGAGGAAGCGGTCGAACTCCGCGCGGTCCATGGGGCAGTTGATGTAGTCGGCGGTTCCCTTGTCCCAGCGGGCGGCAAAGTAGACGCGGTCCATGTCGATGGACTCGGCATCGACGATGGGCGAGATGGAGTCGTAAAAAGCGAGGTGGCCGGAGCCGGTGAGGCGCTCAATCTCGGCGCTGAGGGCATCGGAGGTAAGGGGGCCGGTGGCCAGGATGGTGAGCCCATCGGCAGGGTCGAGGCGGGTGACTTCCTCACGAATGACGCGAATGCGCGGCTCGGCGGCAATGGCCTCGGCGATGCGGCGCGAGAACTCAACGCGATCGACGGCCAGGGCGTGGCCAGCGGGAACGGCGGTTTCATCGGCGAACCGCATGAGCGCGGAACCGGCCCGGCGCATTTCCTGCTTGAGGACCCAGGGAGCGGTGTTGGGCGATTCGCTTTTGAGCGAGTTGGAACAGACCAGTTCACCGAACTCAGTGGTCTGATGGGCGGGAGTCAGACGGGCAACGCCGTCCACCATGGCCCGCATCTCGTAGAGTTCGACGTCGCAGCCCAGACGCGCCGCGGTCAACGCAGCCTCAGGGCCGGCCAGTCCACCACCAATTACACGAATTTTCACAGTGCAGCCTCTGCTTCCTTTGCCGGAACCGCGGGGGCGGCCGTTTGTTGAGCGACGGGTTCCGCACCTGCAGCCAGACGCGCCAGAGCCGCGCCGGTTACGCGCACATTGCGCCATTCATCGAGGAACTCGGCGCCCATGGCGCGATAGAAGTCGATGGCCGGGGTGTTCCAGTCGAGCACTTCCCACTGCAGGCGGGGGCAATTCTTTTCGACGGCGATGGCCGCGACCCGCTGGAGCAGGGCCCGTCCGATGCCGAGGCCGCGAAACTCCGTATTGACGAAGATGTCTTCCAGGTAGAGCCCGGGACGGCCCTTCCAGGTGGAGTAGTTGAAAAAGTAGAAGGCAAAGCCGGCGGGACAGCCGTCGTGCTCGGCGATCAGGCAGAAGTAGAAGGGGTTCGGCCCGAAGCCGTCCCTGAGCAGGTCCTCTTCGGTGGCCGTGACCGCATCCGGCTCGCGCTCATATGCGGCCAAGGCGCGAATGAAGGTGAGAATCTGGGGCACATCCGCCGGGATCGCGGTTCGAATCGTGGTTGCCATAGTTTTTATTCTAGATTGTGATACAGGCCACACGCCGCCGCCGTGCAGTGGCACTACCATGAGAGGGTAAGTACGTTGGCGACAGTCAGCGCAGGATTCCTGACGGCGGGGTAATCCGACCTGCAGCCGGGCTCAAAGGTCCATCCTCATCGGCCTTCGCGCAGTGAATGGCGTGGCGAACAGGGTTGTATCCCACACGGCTCTTGTGCCGGGTACAGGATTGGATTTAACTTGGGTTCTGCGAATGGAAACAACTTGCGCGCGGGATTCCGTGCCGTGGCGGTTGCGCGGTCACGGATGAGACCGGCCGCCAAGGTATAAACGATTTTGGTAGTTGCATGCCACCTGGCACTCGGCGGCGAAGCGCATGTACTGGTAGATGCTGCTTTTTCGGTTGTCCGTGTGTGGAACAGCGGCACAAATTGAATTTTATGAGCCTGCGGGCCGCCTGGTTCCCGCCGCTCCCAAGGAGAAGAAAATGAAACGCACTATTTCACTTTGGCTGGGCCTGCTGGCGTTTGCCCTCGTCCCCGCGCTTGCGCAGCAACCCGCCGCGCCTACGGCCCCTGCTGGCCCCATGGGCAAGATTCACGGCCATGTCACCAATCCGACAGGTGCATCACAGACCGGCGGCACGGTAACCCTTATCGGTGCTTCGGGCCCCGGACTTTCCGCCAAGACGTCGGACAAGGGGGTTTTGCAGGTCGACACCAGCGGCGACTTCAAGGGCGAGGCTGCCCCTGGCACGTACGCCCTTGTCTATCGGACCGCCGGCATGCCCGCGGACAAGAGCGCCGACCGAATCGAAAATGTGAAGGTCGTGGTTGACCAAGACACGGTTGCAGACGTCGACATGTCGCGCAAGGAGTACATCGATCAGCTTCCTCCGGAGCAGAAGAAGCAGCTTGAGGATCTGAAGAAGCACAACTCCGAAGCCATGAAGGCCAACGAGGTCATCAAGAACCTCAACAACGATCTGAAGCTTGTTACCCAGGACATCAAGGACGCCGACAATGCACGCGCGGCGGCCACCCAGCAGTTGGGCGCCACGGCCACCAAGGCGCAGCTCGATGCCAAGGAAGCGGAGATCAAGACCGCGAAGTACAACGAGATTGAAACCCTGATGCTGAAGGACACTGCGGCCAAGCCGGACGCTTCGGTTCTGTGGGCTCAGCTGGGACAGGCGCAGGCCGGCCTGAAGAAGTACGACGAAGCCGAGACGACCTACAAGAAGGTTCTTGAGATCGAAGCGGCCTCGAAGAAGCCGAATATCGCCGTTCAGGGCCTGGCCAACAGCGGCTTGGGCGAAATCTATGCACGCACCGGCAAGGTTCCCGATGCGAATGCATCGTATGACGCAGCCGCCAAGGTCAACCCGACGCAGGCCGGCTTCTACCTGAAGAACGAAGCGGTCATCTTCTTCCAGATGAACAACGCGGACGCCCAGGTTGCGGCAGCCGACGAAGCCATCAAGATCGATCCGAGCCAGGCTCTGCTGTACTACCTCAAGGGCCAGGGCCTGATCGGGAAGGCAACCATCGATGCCAAGACGCAGCGGATCGTTCTGCCCGTCGAGTGCTCCGATGCCTACCAGAAGTACCTCGATCTGGCACCCGCCGGTCCTTATGCCGCTGAAGTGAAGGGCATCCTGGCCCAGGCTGGACAGAAGGTTGAGTCCGGCTTCAAGGCTGACAAGCCCAGCAAGAAGAAGTAAGCGAACTGCCAGAAGGACCACGAAAGGGCGCTCCCGCGATGCGGGGGCGCCCTTTGTGTTTGTGCGCCACAGCCGGGAACCGCTCTACAATCCATTCCATGACTTCCGCTTTGCCGAGCTACGAGCAGGCTACGGCGCTGGTTGCCGATTACGCAACCCAACTGGGCCGGTTGCGGCGACCCGCAGAACGCGTCGAGCTGGCCCTGGCAGCGGGCCGCGTGCTGGCCAAGCCGCTCACGGCCGACCGCGACCAGCCCCCTTTTGCCCGCTCCACTCGCGACGGCTTTGCCTGCCGTGCCGCCGAGGCTTGCCGGCACAAGAAGCTCCCCGTTGCCGGCTCCAGCCATGCGGGTGAGGCACCGGCTGGGCCACTGCCGCCCGGTTCGGCCTGGGAGATCATGACCGGCGCGCCAGTGCCTGAAGGGGCCGACGCCGTGATGATGCTTGAGCACGTGGAGACGGCCGGAGGCCGGGTGAGGCTGCGTCTGCCCCGCACCGTGGAGCCGGGCGAGAACATTGTGGCCCAGGGCGCACAGGCGCGCACAGGAGACCTGCTGCTGCCTGCCGGGACCGTGATTGCATCCGGGCAGATTGCGCTGGCTGCGGCCTGCGGCCACTCCTCACTGGAGGTGTTTGCCCGGCCACGGGTGGCGATTCTGGCCACGGGCGACGAGCTGGTGCCGGTGGAGAGCGAGCCTGCGGCGGGGCAGATCCGGAACTCGAACGCGCCGATGCTGGCCGCAATGGTGGCTGCGGCGGGCGGCGATCCCTGGGTGCTGCCCACTGCCGCCGACACGGCAGAGGCACTGGACGCCGCGCTGGCGCAAGCCGCCGAGGCGGACCTGCTGCTGATCAGCGGCGGAGTTTCCGCAGGCAAATTCGACCTGGTGGAGCCGGCGTTGGCCCGCATGGGGGCGCACTTCCACTTCACCGGGGTGCGCATCCAGCCGGGCAAGCCGCTGGTGTTTGGAGAGATGCCGCGGAGTAGACACGTGCAAGGCGAAGCGCGCACGCTGCCCCTCTTCGGGCTGCCGGGAAATCCGGTTTCTTCGGCTGTCACGTTTCTGCTGTTTGCGACGCAAGTGCTGGCGGCGCTGGCCGGACGCAGCGACGGCGCGCCGCGGTTTGCGCTGGCACGGCTGGCTCCGACTGCGGACCGGCACGGCAAGGCGGGCCTGACGCGCTTTCTGCCGGCACATTGCGATTTTGGAGCGGCCGGAGTAGAGGTTGGGTTTGTGCCCTGGCATGGATCGGGCGATCTGGCAGCGCTGGCCCGCGCCAACTGCTTCCTGGTTGTGCCGGAAGAGGCCCATGCTCTTGAGCCGGGCATGATCGTACGCATTCTGCTCTTGTAAAAAATGCGACCGGTTGGCCCCTGCGGCGGTAGCCACACTCACCGTCTACGATAGGACTTGGGCCTTCGACCAAGGCATCGCGATCCACAGCGTCCAATTTGAAACCAAATCCGGCGGCAAGAGCGGAGATTTCAAGCGGGTTGCGGAGCGCGCATGACCGGCCGGGAGCAGCGATCCCCAAGCACCATCGATGCAACCCAATTTTCCGTTTCGCTTTAAAGGAGTCTTCATGCCACGCACCACCTTGTTGACCGCTTGCTTTGCCCTGGTCGCTCTCGCTACCGGAGCCAGCGCGCAGTCTGTTGCCGTGTACCAAACCACCCCGGATCTGTTGGAAGCTCTATCGCAGCGCCAGGCCTTGCACTTTTCCGCCAAGCCCTCTCTCGCCCTGACCGCGCCGCTGATCACCGTGGACGATGCGCAGCGCTTCCAGGAGATGGACGGCTTTGGCGCGTCGCTGACCGACTCGGCCGCCTGGCTGTTTGCCAAGAAACTGCCCCCGGCGCAAACCGACGCCGCCTTCAAGACGCTGTTCAGCCGCAAGGGTGGCATTGCGCTGAATTTTCTGCGCCAGCCGATTGGATCGTCCGACTTGGCAGTGACCTTCTACTCCTACGACGACTTGTGCGAACAGAGTTCCAAGGCTTGCACCACACCGGCCGGAACCGCCGACCCGAAGCTGGAGCACTACTCGCTGAAGCACGACCAGGAGTACATTCTGCCGCTGCTGAAGAAGGCAGTTGCCACCAATCCGAATATGCATGTGATGCTGACGCCGTGGAGCGCGCCGGGCTGGATGAAGAGCTCCGGATCGATGTCGGGTTCGAGTGCGGACGGCAAACAGCCTTCCAGCCTGCGCCCGGAGTTTTACCCGGCCTTTGCGAACTACCTGGTGAAGACCATTGAGGGCTATCAGGCCGCGGGCGTGCCGATTTTCGCGCTCAGCGTAGAAAACGAGCCGCTGTATGCGCCGCCCACCTACGCCGGGATGCAGATGCTGGCCGCCGAGCAGGCGAGCTTCTTCGGCAACAACCTGGGACCGGCGCTGGCCGCCGCGCACCTGAGCCCCAAGGTGATGGCGTACGACCACAACTGGGACCGGCCCGACTATCCCGAGACCGTGCTGAAAGACCCCAAGGCCGGCGCCGTGGCGGCCGGAACCGCTTGGCACCACTATGCCGGCGACCCGGCCGTGATGACCAAGATTCACGAGGAGTTTCCGCAGAAGGACGAGTGGGTGACCGAGTCCAGCGGCGGGACGTGGCAAAAGGGCAATGTGTTTGACGACGAGGCCGCGGAGCTGATCGCGGTGACCCGCAACTGGGCCAAGAGCTACATTCTGTGGGCGCTGGCCACCAACGAGAAGCACGGCCCCGTGGTGGGTGGGTGCGACACGTGCCGTGGCCTGGTGACGATCGACCTGAGCGACCCGGCCAAACCCTCCGTGAAGCCGGAACTGGACTATTACGTGCTGGGACACGCGAGCAAGTTTCTGCTGCCCGGCGCGGTGCGCATTGCATCCGACGAGCCGGCCGGAACGAAGCTGAAGGACGTGGCTTTCCGCAATCCCAACGGAACCGTGGTGCTTTATACCTTGAACGCCGGAACGGCGGGCCAGGAGCTGCGCATCGGCTTCCATGGGAAGACAGCCACCACGACCCTGCCTGCAGGAGCCGTAGCTACGTTTGTGTGGAAACCGTAAGAAAAGCGCATGGTGTTTAAGCCGGAATGGAGGATTTGGTGAATCCAATTCCGGCTTTTCTGCTTTCCCACCCATCGCAAAGTACGCGATGGGTGGGGCACGTAGTTTCATGCTTGTTCCAGGGATAAAAATTTCTATTTGGGCTGCGGGGGTTTCGTCGCGGCGGGCGGCTGCGCCTGCGGGCCGTGCGGATCGTCGTCGTCCGGGATGATGTACGGCTCGGGACCCAGGTGGCCGCGATGGCAGGTGCCGCAGGTAACCGGGGCGCCGGAACTGTCGACCATCGACACGTAGTTTTTATTGATGTCCTCGGTCATTTTGAACATCAGGCGAGCGGTGGCTTTCTCGGGCTTGGAGTCGTCGGCAAAGTTGAGGCGGGGCCGGCCGTTGGGCCCGATGTTGTTGGGGTCGGCGGTGTGGCAGGTGCTGCATTTGGCGCCCAGCGACCCTTCCCACTTCTCCATGATGTCGTGCACCTGTTCGCCGGTCAGGTTTTTGGGCAGCACCTTGAGGTTGGTCGGCGCGGGAAAGGTGCGCGGCGGTGGCGGCGGACTGCCCGCAGGAGTTTGCGGAGCCTGGGCGAGCATGGTAACGGCGAAGGCAGCGGCGAGCAGAGCAGCAACCGCGGCGGGCAGAGACGGGGAAGATGTCTTCAAGCGGAGGGTTTCCTCTCAGGTTGGAATGGCTGATACCTAAATGACGCGAGGGTACGCAGCAGCGGTTCAATTTTCGCTGAAGGCACACGGCTTATTTTGCGGATTTTTGCAGAGTCTTCGGGCCGGAGACGCAGGGGTGGCCTGCGAGGACGAAACGCAGGGGCCAATCGACCGCCTCATGGATGCCGATGCGGGGCGTGACTACGACCTTGCCGGCCGGATAGCCATCGTCGCGCACCTGCAGTAAAGAGGCGGCGTCGGCCACATCCAGGCTGTTGTGGGCGAGGCGGGTGAGGCCGAGAGCCTGACAGAGACGGCTGGGGCCGGAGGTGAGCTGGCGGGCCAGTTTTGCCGGGGAAAGACTGTCCACCGCGATACCGCGATTGAGGGCCATCTGCTCGAGTCCGGCCAGCGGCTCCAGAGCACGCAGCAGGACACAGCCGGCCAAACCCTCCGCCTCGCAGGAAATATTCATGCAGAAATAGCGGCCATAGATGGTGTAGACGTAGGCGTGGCCGGCGCGGCCAAACAGCACGCGGTTACGCGGCGTGGGACCGCGATGGGCGTGCGCGGCAGGGTCGGGCGGATCGTTGTGGGGACCCAGGTAAGCCTCGACCTCGACAATTCTCCCGACCAAAAGGCCAGAGGGCGAGAGGTGCGCAAGCACCTTGCCGAGAAGGCGCGGAGCCACCTGCTCGGGAGCCCCCTCAAAAAAGGAGCGCGGGAGCAGGTGACCGCATCTTTGTGAAATCTCTTCCATTCGTTCAGGGCTTTTTCACTGTTTGTACGATGAGCTTTGTGCGAGACCACCCTCGCGACAAAAACAAAGACGTCGCGAGGGTGCGGCACCCGGACGTCAAATGCGGGATCTACGGCACCCTGGTTTCGTGCTTTCCCTGGTCTCAAAAGCGAGACCAGGGGCACCCAGGATGTTTCGGCTCCCGCGGATTATTTGTTGGCTTTCTTCCATTCGTTGAGCAAGGCCAGAACCTCTTCCGCGTGGCCTTCGGGCTTGACCTTGGGGAAGACGTGAACCAGGGTCTGGTCGGGGCCGATGAGGAAGGTGGTCCGCTCGATGCCCCATACCTTCTTGCCGTACATGTTCTTTTCCTTGAGCACGCCAAACAGATTGCAAACTTTCTCGTCTACATCTGCAAGGAGTGTGTAGGGAAGGCTGTATTTTTCGCGGAATCTGGCTTGGGCCTTGGGGGTGTCGCGCGAGATGCCGAGCACCACGGCGCCGGCAGTCTGCAGCTTCTGGAAGGTATCGCGGAATCCGCACGCTTCGATGGTGCAGCCGGGCGTGTTGGCCCGGGGATAAAAGAAGAGTACAACTGGCCGGCCGGCATAGTCGGACAAGCTTACGGTTTTGTCCTCGTCGGTCTGCAGGGTAAAGTCAGTCACTTTCTCGTTCAGTTCCATGGAAGATTTCCTCGTATGGTAAATAGAGTGTTCGTTAGAACCATAAGTTTCGATTATTCCCGAGGTGGTCGGCAGATGTTATTCGGCAGGACAGGTGTGATCGGTTTGTTCGCGGCGGGAGCGGTACTGGCTGCCATGGGGCTGCCGGCGGCAGGCCAGTACCCGGGGCAGGTGACGAAATCCGCCAAGGACAGCCCGGAGTTGCGTGCTATAGCCGTGCTGGAGTGGACCGGCGAGGCGGGCAAGCCGAAGACGAGCCGGCTGGTTCCGGTGGCCGTGCTGGACGGCGGGAAGCTGGAGGACGGGGGCCTCTACCTGGCGCGGCCTCAGCCCCTGGCGCTGGCTGGCGAAGTGGAGTACGAACTGCAGCAGAACGGCAAGCCCATCGGGCTGTTCGACATCAAGAACTCGGGGCAGGAACAGGGCGCATGGGTGGGCTACGGAGCGTGGAAAGCGATGCCGGTGGTCCGGCCCAAAGCCCCGACCAAGGTCCGCATCGAGGACGAAGAGAACGACAAGCCGGTGCTGCACCGCAAACATCACTCCGGCGACACACCGAGCGGAGGAACGGACAAGGGCGGCGGAGCGGGGACGGGGGAAGCGGGACCGGCGCCAGCCAGCGATCCGGACCGGCCGACACTGCACAAGAAGACTTCCGGCGACAGCACGGGAGATGCGGGCGCAGCCGGCGCCAGTTCCAGTCCGAGCGATCCCGATCATCCGACATTGCACAAGAAGGACTCGGGGGACAGCACGCCCGACACAAACACCGGTTCTTCGGCTGACCCGGACAGGCCGACCCTTCATAAGAAATCCTCAAGCGGCGGCGAGACCGGCTCCAGCGCGGGTGGAGCCTCTGCCAGCGACGATCCCGACCGGCCGGTGCTGAAAAAGACCAAGAAGAAGCCAGAGGACATTGGGCACGTGGACTCGCTGCCGTCGGCGACCGATCCAGACCGGCCCCTGCTCAAGCGCGGAAGGTCCGGCGGCAACGGGCTGGACGTAGTTCCCACGCTGATGGGCATGCCCGCGGACATGGAGCAGTCGGTGGCCGTTTCCGATGCGAAGACCCGGCCCGAGCACCCGTGGATCTATTCCTGGTCCAACCCGGAGGACGAGGACAAGATGAAGACAGCCCTGGAAGAGATGGCGCGCGACGCACTGGGGCTGACGCCGGCGACAGCGCCCGCCGTGCAGCCCAAGACGACGGCAGGCCGGAAAAGGGCCAAGCCCGCTGCCTTGCCACCGCCCGAGCTTGCACCGCTGCTGGATGAGCAGTTCCGCGTGTTTGAGCTGTCTTACGGTTCCGGCGCAACGCTGGTGCTGTCGGCGCACACTGACGCTCCCCTGGCGCAGCGGAAGTTTGTGACGCTGGTGGCCCAGCCGGATCTCTACGGCAACGTGCTGGTGCTGCTGAAGAGCGTGACCGATGGCGCACACCTGGACGAGAAACCGCGGATGCGGCTGGTAGACGCCGTGGATGCGCTGGCCGACAACCGTGGCGAGCTGCTGTTTGAACTGCGTGGTTCGACGCAGCGTCAGTTTGCCTTGTACCGCGTGCTGCGCGGGCAGGCGGAGAAGCTGTTTGCGGGCGGCGGTGGGGAGTTTGGGAGAGAGACAGGGAGTAGGGAATAGGGGCAGCAGGGAATGGGCCACGCAGGGCGGGGGCTCTGGGGCATTAAGTGAGCAAGATTGCTCATTTACGTTTAAAATTGTATCTGCTGTCACAGACAGATATTTCGATTTGTGATTGCGATGCCGATTCCCGGCATACAATGAAGGAGACGTGGGCGCGTTGCCACTGTCCCAAGGAACCTCCCCAGAATATGTCCTCTGTTGTCACCATCCCTACTCCTGAAGCCGTCAACCCCAGTCCCTCCCAACCGAACCCAGCATCTCCGGGGGCTTCTGCTTCGATGCCTGCGCGCCTAGATATACGCATGGGCCGCGCGGCAGCGGAAGGCACGGGCGTGAACTGGCTGACGCTGTCGGTGATGGTTGCCTTCCATCTAGGGGCGCTGGCGGCGCTTTTCTTTTTTACCTGGCAGCGGCTGACGGTGATGCTTGTTCTGTACGTGGTGGCCATCAATATCGGCATCGGCATGTGCTATCACCGGCTGCTGACACACCGCGGCTATCAGGTTCCCAAGTGGCTGGAATATGTGATGGCCATCTGCGCCACCCTCTCGCTTGAAGGTGGGCCGATGTTCTGGGTTTCGACGCATCGCGTGCACCACCAGCACAGCGACCAGGAAGGCGACCCGCACACGCCCCGTGAAGGCGGATGGTGGGCCCACACCGGCTGGATGATCTTTGGCAACTCGTTGCACGCGCAGACCGAGGTACTGAATCGCTACTCCCCCGATCTGGCGCGCGACCGCTTCCACGTGTGGCTGAGCAAGTACCACTGGATCCCTCTGACTGCCAGCGGTGTACTATTGTTCGGATTGGGCTGGCTGGCTGGCGGACCGAAAAGCGCCATTGGGATGCTGCTGTGGGGAGTCTTCCTGCGCGTAACCTTGGGCCTGCACGCCACCTGGCTGGTGAACTCGGCAACCCACATGTGGGGCAGCCGCCGGTTTGAGACCCGCGATGGCTCGCGGAACAATTGGTGGGTCGCCTTGGTCAGCGGCGGCGAAGGCTGGCACAACAATCACCACGCCCACCCGGTTTCAGCCCGGCACGGGCTGGCCTGGTACGAGGTCGATCCAAACTACTACGGCATTTGGCTGCTGTCCAAGCTCGGACTGGCAACCAAGATCAAGCTGGCTCAGTACGACCGCGCGAATCCCAAGCCTGCTGGGCTGTAAAGCGGTTCGCCGCCTGTGCAGGGTAGTTCCCTACCCGCGCAGTTTGGCGCGAATCCACAAAACAAAGAAAAACGGCAGCGCCACGATCAGCACCAGCACGCCGGCCGGAAAGCCGACCAGGCGGTAGCTGTCGGCATAGTTCACCGCATGATGGCCAGACAGGTTCCAGACCAACAGGGCAAAGATGGCGAGGGTGGTCGCGGCAAAGAAAGTGAAGAACGCCGCGGCAAAGGCCAACAGCAGGCCACTGAAGAGGCCGAAGCCCTTGAGGGGGAAACCCAGAACCGTTGGGGCGCCGGAAGGCTGCATCTTGGCGGATTCTGTCATTGTCTGGACCTCTTTCGTCTAGAATACAGATTCAATGTCCAGTAGCGCACAAATCGAACTTTGGTCTGCGGAGAAGGTGGCCACGCAAGTGACGGTGGCCGAAGCTCCGAACGGAATCCACTACGCCGCGTGGGGTGAAACCCGCATCTCCGAGGTCGACCTGGAGCGGTTGGTCGGCGCAGTGCCCGCCACGCTGTCTGCCGCGCTGGCCAATCGCGCCTATTACTTTGTTCCCCTGGCGCTGGGCGATACCGGAGAAACCCAGGTGGCCCCGGCCTACACGGTGGATCTGGGCGACCGTGCGATATGCCATCGCAACGCGACCTTTGGCACCACCGAGGCGATTTTTCTTTCCACCCGGCTGGTGGAAGACCGCTTTGGGCTGGCCTTCGAGTTTTTCATCAACGTGGCTCACAACTTTGTGGAAGCCGCGGGGGTTCCGGAGAGCTTTTCCACGCTGGTCTGGACGCAGGCCGAGGCCCAGGTACGGGGCGAGACCAGCCAGGATGCGTGGGAGACCCGCCGCCGCGCCCAGGAGAGCCGCGCCAACCAGAAAGCGATTGACGAGCGCTCGCGGACCAGCTACTTCGAGTCGGCCTTCTCCGATTCTCTGGCCGTCTATATGCTGGCCTTGGCGGTGGACTTCGACTACCACGATCTGCGGGAACGGGAATATCCGCTGCTGGCCGCCCCAGCGCTAGCCGAGCGGCTTCGCCATGTAGCGGGCCTGTTCCCTCCCAATCCGGGGTACGACTTCCAGATTCTCTACCGCCGCAAGGGGTAGGTCGAGGCAGCCGGGATTGGATCGGCGTTTGCGCGTTTCGGGCAGAAGCCGGGAGCAAGTGTTTTTTCGGCTATTTACATTCCCTCAGGGGCTAAAGCCCAGCTAATTTTGCGGTCTTTGCGGCACGGCTGAAGCCGTGCCTTTTCAAAACCGGGCATCTCCCGCTGAAGGCAATGACCGGGCATCCCTCGTAAGACAAGTTCTCCACACACTTCGAAGCTGGAACCTTTCCGGCGCGGGCAGTGTCCAAGGGAAGTAGAGGTCGCCGCGGACAGCGGACGGCAGATGCCATCCCAAGAGGCAGGACTGCGTCTCAAGGGCAATTGCGTGTACCCTGAAGACCGGAGTGTTTTTGATGCGTTGGATTGCAATACTGCTATGTTCCGCGGCGTTGGCCGGGGGAGTTTCCTCAGTTCAGGCGCAGTCCGCGCCGGCCAAGGCCCCGGCTCCGAAAGGCGCCGCTCACCTGGTGCTTCCCCCCGTGCCCAAGGCGCTGCTGCCGGAGGCTTTTTCAGGGTGGGTGGCCGCAGAGGCGCCGAAGAAGGTGACCGACCCCGCCCAGGCCGACAGCGCGAGCGCAGCGGCACTGAAGGAGTACGAGTTTACCGACGGCGCACTGGCCACCTATAAGCGCGGCAGCGAGACGCTGAGCCTGCGCGCGCTGCGCTTCCACGACGCCAGCGGAGCCTACGGCGCCTATTCGTTCTACCGGCCGTCGGGCTGGCCCAAGGAAGAGATCGGCAGCGGCGCCACGTCCAACAAGAACCGGGTGCTGTTCTGGCTGGGCAACACGGTGGTGGACGCGACTTTTTCGCGGATTGGCGCGATGTCGGGCTCGGAGCTACGCGAGTTGGCCAGCCAATTGCCGGTTCCCGACGGAAGCAAGGCGCTGGCGCCTCCCGTATTGGCCAACCTGCCGCAGGTCTCGCTGGAGAAGCAGAGCACGCACTATGCCATCGGTCCGGCCGGATATGCCGGAGCGGGCGGTGTGCTGCCGCCGGAGCTGGTGAACTTCGATCTGGGCGCAGAGGCAGTGACGGCCAACTACACGCTACGCTCGAACCAGGCCACTCTGACGATCATCGACTACCCCACGCCGCAGATGGCCGCGGCGCAGGAAAACAAGATCCGCGCCTACCTAAAGGCGGGCAGCCAGGCGCAGCCGGCCTGGCCCAAGCCGCTGGTGGACTCTGACCAAGCCTCGCTGGAGGTACGCCGCAGCGGCCCGCTGGTGGCGATTGTGAGTGGCGACGCCATTCCCGAGGAAAGCCACAAATTGCTGGCCATGGTGCACTTTGAGGCCGACCTGACCTCGGTGCCACAGCCAACGGAGTCAGAGGTTGCCAAAACCGGCAAGTTGCTGCTGGGCATTACCGGACTGGTGCTGATTGGTTGCAGCACCGCGATTCTGCTGGGCTTTTTTCTGGGCGGAGGGCGGGCGCTCTACCGCATTGCGCGCGGCAGGCCGGTGTCCTCGGTCTTCGACGAGGAATTTATCCGTCTCAATTTGCGGGATTGACGGGGTGGGATGCGGCCCATTGGAGGGCCGCATCCCAGAGTCAATGGGGGGTGCAAACCTGTGGAAAACAGGACATAAACCCCATAAAACACCGTAAAAAGACGAGAGCGTGGGACGCCTAAAAGGCGAACACGCGGCGAACTTACCGGCCTCAAATTCAGTGAGAGACTATTTCTATCTTATTGAATATAATGGTTTTATTTCGCACTCGATTTCTCCTTGACACTCCCTTCCCCCGCCCCTACTATGCAGCCAGAAAGTTCTGATGGTTTTGCCTCCGTTGGAACTATTCTCCCTGAGGAAGGAGCTACCCTGTTGCCGGGTGGCTCTTTCCGTTTTTGCCGGCAGATTTGGCTCCCGAAAACGAGCGGTGCGGCGGGGTAGGGTTGGCGCTTTGCCGACGCGCTTTACGTTCAAGCGGCACAACGATACAATCTGAGAGGCAAGCCGAAGTAGCTCAGTTGGTAGAGCAGCTGATTCGTAATCAGCAGGTCGTCGGTTCGAGTCCGACTTTCGGCTCCATTCCCTTCCTTCAGTTCCCGCACACGAGTCCGTGCAACCTGCTTGCCGGTATGGTGCGGAAATCTCCCCGATATACACATTCTTTCCTAGTTTTCCACAGGGTTTTCCCCTTCCGCAGCGCAATGAACCAAGTCAGGTACCCGTTATCCACCTGTTTTTTGTTGCGGCGGCAGTTCCGGTCTGCTTATCCACGCCAAGTCTTGTCATAATCGCAGCAAGAGCGGTTCCTCCGTAACTGTTCCAAGAGCTACGTTAAGGACCTCAGTCTGGAGTTCGAGTCAGGAATCGAGTTCAGGACGCGAGTTTCAGCCCCGAGGCCGAGCCGTATTACCTGTGGGAGCACCGAAGAGTTGACCAGCTATAACCGTCAGGACGTGTTGCGCATCTTGCAAATCAGCACCCACCAGTTGCAAGGGTGGGAGCGAGCCGGCTTGATCCCACAACAGCAGTCTTACAGTTTTCAGGATCTGGGGCAGTTGAGGACCTTGCGCGCATTGCGCGAGGAGGACGTGCCTGCGGCTTCGATCCGGCACTCGATCATGGCCATGAAGGCGGTGGCGGGCATGGCCAATCCACTGCTGGAGGCAACCGTGGTCCGGACCGGGACGCGGCTGGCGTTTCGCCATCACGGCGCCATGGTGGATCCGATCCGTCGCCAGTTGCTGTTCGACTTCGAGCGCGCCGATGGAGGGGAACGGCCGTCGGTTGGTTCTGTGCCTTCTCCGCTGCGCCTGCCGGGCAACGCCTACACGAGCGGCGTGCAAGACCGTTTTCTGGCCGCGGTGCGGGCCGAGGAGGCGGGAGAAAAGCAGCGTGCGATGGCGCTCTACGAGGAGATCGTGGAGCTGGATCCGACGTACGCGGCGGCCTTCATCAACCTGGGAACCATCCACTTCCACGCGCATGAGTATGACCGGGCCGAAGAACTCTACCGGCAGGCCACCGAAGCCGACCCGAGCTATGTGCTGGCCTTTTTCGATTTGGGCAACGTGCTGGACGAACTGGAACGGTTCGACGAGTCCATCGCCGCCTATCGTCAAGCGGTGGTGCTGGCGCCGCGCTACGCCGACGCCCACTATAACCTGGCGCTGGCCTTTGAGCGCAAGGGGAAGCCGCGTCCGGCGCTGCAGCACTGGCAATCGTATGTAAAGCTGGACGGGAGCGGCCCCTGGGCCGACCACGCGCGGGGCCGGATCCGCAAGCTGCTGGGCCGGGAGAAGCTCTCCATCGCCTGGCGCGCGACGGATTACGTGCCACCCCGCAAGGGGACGGCGGAGCTGGAGCTGGTGGAGAAAGAGCCGGAAGCTTCGTAGCACGAACCAAGTGGAGTGAACCGAATGTCCGGGCCAACGCCCGGACATTTTCGTATTCGGCATTGAAATCGTGCTGCCCAGCAGATCTCGAAAGAACCGTCTTCAAGCTACAGTTGTATTTCTTCAAATCCGGGGGAAACTGCAACAGCCGGGCCTGAACAGACTGCGAAAAAAGGACTGATTCTATGCGAATCCTCTCGAAGACATCCCGCAGGGGCTGAAGCCCACGTTGATTTTACGGCACTTACGGGACCCTTCGACAGGCTCAGGGCAGGCTTTGAAGCCGTGCCCTTTCAAAGCCACTCTGCACCAACTGCGAATATGCCCTAATCGCAAAGACAAAAAAGCGCGGCTAGGGTGCGGGATTCAGGCCTTATACACCCTCATTGAAAATGCTTTAGCGGAGGCGGCCGGCGACTTCGGCAACCTGGCGAATGTGGGAGGGGCGGGTGCGGCAGCAGCCGCCGACAATCTGCGCTCCCGCCAAAAACCAGTCCGCAGACATGGCGCCAAACCGGGCCGCATCGCCGGTGCCGGTCCAGGAGCGGACGGCGGCGTCCCAACCTTCGCCGGAGTTGGGATAAACCACGATGGGCTTCTCCGAAGCCTGACGCAGTTCGCGGATCAGCGGTGGGACGAGAGCGGGACGGGTGCAGTTCAGGCCGATGGCAACGGTCTGGGGAAAGCGGGCGACGGCCGCAGCACACTCGCTGAGCAGCTCGCCATGGGCCACGTGCTTGGCATCGCGGCAAGTGAAGCAGAACCAGGCAGCCAGATCGGGCCAGGGAGCAAGCGCCTCACCGATGGCCTGCGCCTCCTCAAGCGACGGGAGGGTTTCAAAGGCCAGGAAATCGGGGGCAGGCTGGCCTGTGGCGAGGACATCGATGCGTTCGCGGTGGAACTGGACCAGTTCGCTGAAGGCACATTTGTATTTGCCGTGGTACTCGGCGCCATTGTGGAGAGCCGCGCCGTAGGGGCCCAGGGAGGCGGCCACCACCACCCGGCGCTGGGGGAACTCCGCTGCGGCCGTCCGCGCCAACTCTACCGCATGCAGAAGGGCGGCATCGGCCCTTTCCGGGGCAAGACCGATCTCCCGATACCCCATGCGGGAGACCTGGTAGCTGGCGGTGAGGAGACACTCCGCACCGGCTTCGATGTAGGCGCGATGGACGGCAACCACTTTTTCCGGGGAATCCTCAAGAACCTGCGCCGACCAGAGCGGGCCGTCGATGCGGGCCCCCTGATACTCCAGTTCGGTGGCCATTCCACCGTCGAGGACACGAATTCCGCGCAGGATCGAGTCCCGCTGCTCTGCATTTTGTGCCATGTAGGTATGGTACCGCCGTGCGATTGAAAACCGAATCGAAGAGCTGGTGCGAGCAAGAGCCTGGAAGCACGGTCAGTTGGCTGAATCTCTCTGGCGTGTGGCTTTTACTCCCGACAGAATCCCCACTCCGAGGAGCACAACCGCGCCGGCGAGAATCCAGTGCGGGGGGATTTGCATCAAGTGCGCTGCGTAAACCAGCCCGGCGATCAGGATCGCGAATCCGGCAGCATAAATTCCGAATGACATGGAGTTCTCCTTGTTGACTCAGCGGCGCAGGGTTACGCAGGAATTCGTGGAGGGAATCCGGTCCGCGGTTACACCATCTTTGCCCGCTTGGCCGTTCGCGCTGCACTGGGCCGGGGATCGAGAATTTTGGGTCGAGAGGCGTTTTCTTCCGGCAGTGCATCGAGCAAAACCATGTTGAGCAGCGATGTGTTCACCCGAATGCGGCCGTTGTATTGGATATAGCCGAGCCTTCTGAAGCGATTCATGAAGAAGCTGACGCGCGACCGGGTGGTGCCAATCATTTCGGCAAGAGTTTCCTGCGTGACAGGCGGGATCAACTGAATCGGCTCACCCGGCTGGCCGAAGTCGGCCATCAACAGGAGTGTCCGTGCCAAGCGCCTTTCGCTGGAGTTGAATAACTGGTCGACAAGGTCGGCCTGGGTGCGGATGCCGCGGTCCAGGATGAACTTCATGAACAGGACGGAGAAGGCATGTTCATCGTGCAGGGTGCGGAGCATCTCGTCCCTCTCGATCTTGAGCGCCAAACAGACGGAGACGGCCGTGGCTGTGGAGGTTCGGAGCGTGCCCACTTCCGCCATCGACTCCTCGCCAAAGAAGTCGCCGGAAGCAAGCATGGTAACCGTCGCCTCCTTTCCTCTTTTGGAGAGAACCGTGAGCTTAGCCCGGCCATTCTGGAGGAAGAACACGGAGTCGGCTGGGGCGCCCTGGGAAAAGTAAGCCTGTTTTGCCGTTTGACGGACGATTCTCCGTCCCGGTCCTTCGGTCGCGAGAAAATCTGCAGTGTCAAAGAGTTTCTTCTCTACTCCACTCATCGATGCGGCCTCTTCTGAATGCGGTCCGGCTGCGGATGATCCCAATCTGCACCAGGGGCGGCGCAGATCCATTGTCCTTCGACTCGGGCGCACGCTGATTCAGAGTCGCATGGCGGCAAATAATAGTCTGAGCGGTTTAGATCAATCGACGAATGGGATTTTGTGGGGACCTGGCGCAGAACGGGTGTGCCGCAGAGGTACGCTCTGACTGCTTAGATTGCAGCCATGGTGTAACCGCAAACAGCCGCTCTAGATCTTTTGCGTGCGCTGCACGGCGCGTACACCGCCGACGCGGCGCAGACCGAGAACCATGCGGTTGAGGTGGCGCAAGTCTTCCGCTTCCACAACGAATTCCACAATGGCTTCGCCGTCTTCGCCTTCGCGGGCTTCAACGCCGCGGATGTTGGTGTTGTCGTCGGAGATGACGGCGGTCAGCTCCTTCAACATGCCGGCGCGGTCGTCGCAGAAGACGGTGATCTTGACCGGATAGCGCTGGGGACGGCCGACGGTCTGGTCGCCGACACGAGCCCACTCGACCGCAATGCGGCGGTCACTTTCATAGAGCAGGTTCTGCACGTTGGGACAGCTGCGGGCATGCACGGCCACCCCTTTGCCGCGGGTCACGTAGCCGACGATTTCTTCGCCACGGATGGGGTTGCAACAGCGGGCGCGATAGACAAGCAGATCGTTCTGCCCTTCAACCTGGAGCGAGTCGGAGCCGGTGAGATGCAGCTTGCGCACGGCGTCGGACATGGCCTCGGCAGCGTTGCCGCTGGGCTTGGCCTCGACGCCAGCGACGGCATCGCCCGGTGCAGCGGTGAGGCCCGGCACCAATTTGTTGAGCACGTTGTGGGCGGAGTGCTTGCCCTGGCCGAGGGTGGCCAGCAGGTCAGCGGCCGTAGCCACGCCGTACTCGCCGGCGATGCGGCTCAGGTCCTGATCGTCGATCTGGCTGAGGGGCACCTTGAACTTGCGGGCTTCGCGCTCCAGCAGTTTGCGGCCGATTTCAACGGCGCGGCGGCGCTGATCCTCATTGAGCCAGTGCTTGATCTTGTTGCGGGCGCGGGGACTTTTGACGAAGGTGAGCCAGTCGCGGCTGGGCTTGTGTTCCTTCTGGGTGATGATTTCGACGATGTCACCGGTGTGCAGCTTGGAGCGCAAGGGCACCATGCGGCTGTTGACTTTGGCGCCGACGCAGGTGTGACCTACTTCTGTGTGGATGGTGTAGGCAAAGTCCACCGGGGTGGAGTCGGCGGGAACCACAACGACCTTTCCCTTGGGCGTGAAGGTGTAGACCTCGTCGGGATACAGGTCCATCTTCAAGCTGGAGAGGAATTCGTTGGGGTCCGTCATCTCCTTTTGCCACTCGACCAACTGGCGAATCCAGTTGAGGCGCTCTTCATCGCGGGCGGTAACCGCACCGCCGCCGGACTTGTACTTCCAGTGGGCGGCAATGCCTTCCTCGGCGATGCGGTGCATTTCTTCGGTGCGGATTTGCACTTCAAACTGGTGCCCGCTGGCGCCCATCACCGTGGTGTGCAGCGACTGGTAGTGATTGGCGCGGGGCATGGCGATGAAGTCCTTGATGCGCCCGGGCACCGGCCGCCACAGAGTGTGGATGAGGCCGAAGACGGCGTAGCAGGCGGCCACATCCTGGGTGATAACGCGGATGGCCAGGAAGTCATAGACCTGATCGAAGGAGACCTTGGAGCGCTCAATCTTCTGGAAGATGGAATAGATGCGTTTGATGCGCCATTCCACCCGGGCCTGAATACCATTCTCGCGGAGTTGCTCGACCAGGGTGTCTTCGACGCCGCGCAGGAACTGCTCACCCTCGACGCGCCGGGATTCGACGGCCTCAGAAACTTTCTCGTAGCTGACCGGATCGGTATAACGGAAGGCCAGATCTTCAAGCTCGCCACGCACTTTGCCCATTCCCAGGCGGTGCGCCAACGGGGCGTAGATGTCGAGCGTTTCGCGAGCGATGGCTTCCTGGCGATCGGGCTTGAGGTGCTCGAGGGTGCGCATGTTGTGGAGGCGGTCGGCCAGCTTGATGAGGACAACGCGCACATCCGACACCATGGCCAGCAACATTTTGCGCACGTTTTCAGCCTGCCGGTCTTCGCGATTGGCAAACTGGATTTTGTCGATTTTGGTAACGCCCTCGACGATGTGGGCCACTTGATCGCCAAAACCGGCGGCAATTTCCTCGTTGGTGGCGGGTGTGTCTTCGACGGCATCGTGCAACAGTCCAGCGGAGATGGCAGACGCGTCCATCTTCATCTCGGCCAGTACTTCAGCCACCTCGAGCGGGTGGATGATGTAGGGCTCTCCGGAGGCGCGCATCTGGCCATCGTGATGCTTGACGCAGAACTCCCATGCCTTGCGAATGAGGGAGATGTCTTCCGTGGGGCGGTTGGCCTGGACGTGCTTAAGAAGAGCCTCAAAGCGTTGGTCGATCATGGGCTGCAAGAGGGGTTTGGCTTGGTCGCGTACGGCTGCACGCTGTTCCCCCGGGGGAGACGGGGGGGTGCTCGGAACATCTGCCGGAATGTCTTGCCGGACAGTCGCCATGCTTCATTATAGGCTGCAATGGTTCGCAGCGTGTGAATGGGGTGGAACGGGTGTCGGCCGGAGCCTGAGGCGCGGGGCGGGGCAGCAGGCGGAAAGTGCATTTGGCGCACCGCCCAGAAGAGCCTCTGCGCATACCAATTCCCGGCCAGCGGGGACTGAATGCGAACTCAATTTCCGGATAAATCCAAAGATAGAAACCAGCCCAGGTTTGACCTATCGCAATCCTTGGCTGTTAGGTTATGAGCGCGCGCTTTTCTATGCCACGATGTTAGTTGAAATCAAGATGGATCGCGTCTTATAAATATGCGATTTATGCAATAAATATGCACGCTTTCCTTAATTGGTTCGCCGCTCTATTCATCGTCAACCTAGTGTGCCAGCCGTCACAGCATGGGATCCGATAAGAAAGAGTAGAGTCCACCTCGGAGTAGAGGTTCAGATCGGAGGAATTACATGGTAAAGCGCCTCTTACTTACAGCCATGGTTGTCGCACTCGCAGCAAACTTCGGATACGCGGATCCATCACGGAACAAGGTGACCATCCAGGTCGATAAAGTAACCCCCACCAGTGGCAAGCTGATGTACGCGAACTATTGCGCGCCGTGCCACGGCGTGGACGGCAGAGGACATGGAGCAGTGGCCACCGCACTCAAGACGCCGCCGACTGACTTGACGGCACTCAGCAGGCAGAATCGAGGGAGATACCCGGTAACGCACATTGTGGCGGTACTGGAGAATGGTTCGGAAATCCACGGAACCGGCTCGGCCGAAATGCCCGTATGGGGACCGATCCTTGGTAAGATGAACCAGACCACACCCGAGGAAAGGCTGCTCAGGATCTGCAATCTGAGCCGCTACTTGGACACGATTCAGATGAAATAGGGCCGGCGGCCCACCAGCTTCCGGCCAAGGGAGCCCAAAGTGAAGCCGCGTACCCCACGAACTGACAAGAAACAGAAGGCGCCCGAGGCTGCCAAGCCCGCGGCGCCTTCCGCACGGATTCCCGGGACTCCTTCTCCCGCGAAACGCGCCGAACTTCGCGCCAAGCGCAGTGCCGCCCCCAAAAGGCCAGCTCCCAAAAAACCCGTTGCTGTAGCCAAGCACGGCAAGGCGAATCCCCTCAAAACGGACCAGCCCAAGCCGAGCCAGCCGAATTCAATCAAGCCCAAGCCAAGCAAGTCCAAACCCAGCACGCCGCGCCCCGCACCGGAGCAGAACACCTTGGGCGACAGGATCGGCGCCAAGATTACCCGGCGCGCCGCAGATCGGCTGCGCGAGGGCTATCTCTGGGTTTACGCCTCCGATATTGAAGCCATCAACACAGGCGAAGGCACGCCGCCGGCCCTGCTGCCGGTGGCCGACAATCGCGGACTGCTGCTGGGAACGGCGCTTTATAGCCCCACCTCGCAGATTGCTCTGCGCATGGTCTCGCGCGAAGCCATTGAGGAAGCCGCGTGGCTGAAACTGCTGGCCGAGCGGCTGCGGACGGCAATCGGACGGCGCAAACCCCTGTTGAGCGAAGAAACGAACGCCTGCCGGCTGTGCTTCAGCGAGGCCGACGAGCTGCCCGGCGTGGTGGTGGACAAGTACGGCGACCTGGTGATTCTGCAACTGCTGGCCAAGGGACTGGATTCAGCCGCTGTGCGGGAGACTTGTGTACGCGTGCTGCGCGAAGAGCTGAAGCCCACGACCATTCTGGAGCGGCCCGACGCGCGCATGCGCGAGTTGGAAGGACTGTCGGCGCCCACACCGGGGCCGCTGTGGCCCACGGATGCGGCGGCCGCGTTGAGCAGCAGCCAATTCCGGCTGAACGGGCTGACGTTCCAATTCGACGCGAACTCCGGACAGAAGACGGGCGCCTTTCTGGACCAGCGGGCCAACTACGCCGCGGTACGGGAGTGGGCACGGGCTCTTGGAACAACGGGCAGGGCGCTGGACGTGTGCTGCTATCAAGGTGGCTTTGCGCTGCACCTAGCCCAGGTATGCGAACAGGTGACGGGCATTGATGCCTCACACGCCTCGCTGAAAGTGGCAGAGCGGAATTGCGAGACCAATCGCTCTCTGCTCAAGGCACAGGTGGATTGGGTGGCGGGCGATGCCTTCCAGATTCTGCGCGACTGGTCGGACGTGGGGGAGAAGTTCGACACGATCGTGCTGGATCCGCCGGCTTTTGCCAAGAGCCAGCGAGCCGTGGAAGGGGCCCTGCGTGGCTACAAGGAGCTGAACCTGCGCGCCTTGAAGATGCTGCGCCCGGGGGGGCTGCTGGTGACCTGCTCCTGTTCGCACCACGTGGGCTGGGAAGAACTGGAAGCCAGCGCGGCTTCGGCCGCCATCGACGCGCACCGGCGGGTACGGGTGCTGGAACGGCGCGGCGCGAGCATCGACCATCCGGTCGTGCTGAATCTGCCGGAGACCGAATACTTGAAGTGCCTCGTGCTGCAGGTTGAATAGCCGGTGGGGTTGAACCCCCACAAATGACACGAAAAACCAGGGGGCTGGCAGGGAGGAGGCAAATCCTCTCCCTGCCAGTCCCTTTTGTTTAGTCTGCGATTTTCAGGCGTTGGCCGGGTTCCCGGTGGTGCGCCAGGGCGCGAAAAAATGGACAAAAGCATGGAGCCAGGAGCGGCGTGACGGCGGGGAAGCTACCTGCTTGCCTGCCGCGGTGGCCGAGCGCAGCTGGGCCAGAGTGTCTTTGACCAGCGCCCGCAACGATTCCGCCTCAAAGGTACAGGAGCGCAGGTACGCGGAGACGGTGAGCCCAGCTTCGGCGGCGCGCTGGCGCAGTTGCGCGCACTCTGCCTGACTGAGGCGGATGGTGATACTGGCGCATTTCAGGTTCCTGTCCTGCGCGGCCGAGAGACTTTGAGCCGTGCTGGGTCCCGCGTTTGCGTTGGAGGTAAGCGTGACGGCGGATGGCGCGGCTACGGGCGATGAGGCAGGGGCGCGCAACCATGCGGGATCGGCGGCCTGGGTGAGGGACTCGTCCGTTGGCGGCGCAGGCCGATAGCGGGCGTGGGCACGAAGGGCATGCTCGTAGCTGAGGGTGGCAATGTCGTCTTCAAGGCCGTCGTCGTTCCAAGGGGCTGGCAACTTCTCTGCCTGCGCCGAAGGCCTGTCGCCGGAGACTTTCCGCTGTGGAGCAGTCAATGCAGCCAGGAAGCCCGCAAAGTTTTTGGGGGAGGGCTCGGACTGAACTGGTTGCTGCATGGCTTGGAGCATAACGCGGGGTCGGAGGGCAACGTGAGAATTTTCCCATTTGGCTGGCTTGGTGTATTTCAAGATGGGACAGGCGGATCGCTACTCCCGAATTGGAACTGCCTGGGGCCCTGCTGTGGAGTCGAGAATGCAGTGTCGCGCTATCTCCATCCTAGCCGCAAAGATATTTGGGCAGCGAGCGCACGCACGTTCCACGGCACCCGACCCGGGGTGAAACGACGCGCCGATTGACCAGAACTCCGCGTACAGGTCAGTCGAGGGGCACCCGGCTCAGGCAGCATCGAAGTCGGGGAGGACGCGGCCGGGGAGGCGGAGGAGGTTGGAGACGGCATCGGCGGCCATGGGGCGGGCGAAGAGGAAGCCCTGACCGAAGCGGCAGCCCAACTGGCGCAACAGGGTGTACTGCTCACGGGTCTCGATGCCCTCGGCCACCACATCCATGCCCAGCACCCGGGCCAGTTCGATGATGGTGCGGACGATCTGGAGGGGCTGCTCTCCCTCGGTCATACGGCCCACGAAGGAGCGATCGATCTTGAGGACGTCGAAGGGGAAGGTATGGAGGTGATTGAGCGAGCTGTAACCGGTGCCGAAGTCGTCCATGAGCAGGGAGACGCCGAGGCGGCGCAGACTGCCCAACACTTCCATCGCGGTCTGCACGTTGGGGATGAGGCTGGATTCGGTCATTTCCAGGCCGAGCTGACGGCTGGAGATGCCGGACTGGATCAGCAACGCCTCCACGTGGTCGGCCAGGCCTTCGCGGGAGAATTGGCGGGCGGAGAGGTTGACGCAGACGCGCAGGGAGCAGTGGCGAATATCTTCGTCGCACCACCTCTGAATCTGGGAGCAAGCCTCGGCGAGCCCCCAGTCTCCGATGGGCAGGATAAGGCCACTTTCCTCAGCCAGGGGGATGAAATCCATGGGCGGAATAATCCCGCGTTCGGGATGGTTCCAGCGGATAAGGGCCTCAAGGCCGACCACCTTGCGGGTGGTGAGATCAACCTCGGGTTGGTAGTAGAGGACAAACTGGCGATGTTCGAGGGCGTAGCGCAGATCGTGAAGTCGCGGCCAGGAATGCACTTCGCCGCTTGCGGCGCCGGCAAGGCGAGGGTGGCGGGCGCCATGCGCAGGGATGGCGGTGCGGAGACGGCGCAATTCCAACTGGCTGGCCACCATATCGGCCAGGCTCTCAAGCATGTGCAGCGCTTCCGGGGTGAGGTTCGGCGAGGGCTGACGGCGGATAATCGTCAAAACACCGAGGATCCTTCCATCGGCGGAACGAACCGGAACGCTGGCAAAAGCCGCCGCCGCGAGACGGCGAAGGAGCAGCAGGTTCCCCATGAGTTCGGGACTCAGGGAAACGTCGGACACGGACACAGGACCGTCTTCGGCGAGGACCATGTCGAAGATGGAGTTTTTGCGAGGCAGTTCCCGAACGGGTTCCCCGGAAAAGGACTTGATCCAGACGCGGCTCTCGTCGGCAAAACCGAGGAACGCCATGTCGGCCTGGAAGTACTCGGCGGAGAGCCGGGTGATGGCGTCGTAGCTGGGTTCCGGGGGGGTATCGAGAATCCCGGTGGAGCTGAGCGCAGCCAACCGCGCAGCCTCGGCGTGACAATCGAGTGTATGGACTTCCGACTCTACTTGTGGCATCTTCACTCCGGCCCAACGATCGTACCGGCGGCATGATTTTCATCGAGACGATTGCCCCGGCTGCCTGCCAAAAGGGCCGGCAAAGAGGACATGGGAGCTTCCCTGCCCGACCGATTTGGGCTTACGCGGCAAGGACCGGTGCAATCGCCCCTCAGGACATGCTGCTTCAGTTCCGTACTCTCCTTATCGGAGAGATCAGCAAGGGCATGAGGTTACGGCAGGACTAAGGCCTTGAGTACCTATCGGAAGGGGATCCCCAGGTTCTGTCGATTGGGATTGAAAGCCGTGCTTTCCCGGCTACCTGGGCGGGAGTCACGTCATCTTGATTGGATTGTGCTTACCCTGGTCTCAAAAACGAGACCTGGGTCCCCTGGATCTTAATCGGCCAAAATGCGTTACTGGGCAGGGACCGGCTGTCCTGTTTCAGTCCAAAGGAAGGTGAGCTGGTCGGCATCGTCCTGGATTTGCTGGTCGACGCTGACCCCGGCGGAGTGACCTCCGGCCATACTGTAGTGGAGCAGAATCGGACGGCCGCTGGTGGAGGCCGACTGGAGCAGGGGCGTCATCTTGCGGGCATGGAGGGGATCCACGCGGGTGTCGTTGTCGCCGGTGAAGAACATGACCGCAGGGTAGGCCGTGGTGGGCTTCACGTTCTGGTAAGGCGAGTACTTGAGCAGGTAGGGGAACTGCTTGGGATTTTCTGCCGAGCCGTATTCGGTGATCCAGTAGGAGCCGACCAGGAACTTCTGGTAGCGGAGCATATCGAGCAGCGGATAGCCGCAGAGGACGGCGCCAAACAGGTCGGGCCGCTGGGTCATGGACGCGCCCATGAGCAGACCGCCGTTGGAGCGGCCCGTGATGGCAAAGCGCTGGGGCGCGGTGTACTTGTTGGCGATGAGGTACTCGGCGGCCGCGAACCAGTCGTCGAAGACGTTCTGCTTCTTCTCAAACATGCCCTGCTCGTGCCAGGCTTCGCCGTACTCGCCGCCGCCACGGAGGTTGGGAAGCGCAAACCAGCCGCCCTGCTGGAGCCACCAGGCCCAGGCCGGGTTCCAGGCGGGGGTTTCGCTGACATTGAAGCCGCCGTAGCCGGTCATGAGCAGGCGCTGCGAGCCGTCCTGCGGGAGGCCTTTTTTGCCGGCGATGAACAGGGGGACCCGGGTGCCGTCCTTCGATTGAAAGAAGACCTGCTTCAGCTCATATTGGGTGGAGTCGAAGGGGATTTTGGGCTGGAAGAAGACGTCGCGCTTGCCGGTGACCGTATCGAGCCGGTAGATGGTGGGCGGAACGATGAAGGACTGGAAGCTGAAGTAGCCGTAGCGGTCGGTGGTGCGGCCAAACAGGCCGGAGGCGGAACCGATTCCGTCGTAGCCGATGCTGCCGGCGGGTTTGCCATCCAGAGTGTAAACGGCAGTCTGCGATTGCACGTCCTTGAGGCGCTCCACGTAGATTTTTTCGCCGACGATGGAGAAGTCCTCAATGACGTCCGCGCCCTCGGGCACGATGGTCTTCCACACGTCGGGGAGGATGCCGGGGTCGGCGCGGAGGATGCGGCCCTTGGGAGACTGGTAGTCGGTCTTCACATACCAAGCGCCCTTGGCGTAAATGGCGGTGAAGCGGGAATCGAGGCCCCAGACCAGCACGTCGAAGGGTGCGTCGGGCTTGGTGAGATCGCGGAAGACAATATCCACGCGCTTGGCGGGAACGCCGCGATTGATTTCGACGACCAGATAGCGGCCGTCGTCGGTGATCTCCGCGCCGAACAGGTCGTTGCCCGTGAGGGGCTCGCCGCGGAATTCGCGGCCAAACACCAGGGTATCGGTAGAGATGCGGGCGCCCAACTGGTGCCGGTAGAGCAGCGTTCCCTGGCGGTTGTTGCGGGCGTAGTAGAAGCTGGCGCCGTCGGGCGAGAAGGTGACGGAGGAGTAGCGGGCGGGTGGCAGCTCATCCTCAAGCACCTTGCCGGTTTTGACGTTGAACACGTGGATGCCGGTTTCGTCGGCGCCGCCCTGACGCACGCCATAGGCCAGGAGCGAGGCGTCCCGGGAAATGTCCATCAGGCCAACGGAGGTATTGGGGTCGCGGCTGAGCTTGGCCGGATCGATGAGACGCTCATTCTTTGCGGTCCAGCCACGGCGGACATAGAGGGAGGCCTGCTGCTCGCCGGAGAGGCGCTTGGAGAAGAAGTAGCTGCCGGCGCGCTCGATGGGCGCTCCGGAGCGGGTGACGTTCTCCAATGCATCGAGATCGTCGACCACCTGGGGACGGATGCGCGCCTGCTTGAGATAGCGGTCGGTATAGGCGTTTTGCGCGTCGAGAAAGGCGCGGGTCTGGGGACTCTTTGCGTCCTCAAGCCAGCGATAACTGTCGGGGATCTTGGTGCCGGAGTAATCGTCGGCGATGGGAGAGGCCTCAACGGCAGGCGGAGGCGGAAGCGTGATGCCCTGGCGGCCATGAATTGTTTGCGCAGATGCTCCCATACTCACCAACAGGATAAGTCCACAAGAAGAAGAACGCCGCATGAGATGCCCTCCCAAGAATGTACACAGGATACGCGATGGGGGAAAGAATGAACGCCAGGAATAGGCGAGGCGCGATGAAGACGGTTTCATGCCTCTTTATACTTCGAATCGCGCGGCCGAAGCCGTGCCCTTGCGGGTCCATGGGCGTGCATTTGAGGGTACAGCGCCATGTTGCGCGGCTGGAGCGGACGCGGCCCCGGTAGAATCAAGAGAAGTGGCAGGATCGATTCCAACTCAACCTTCGGCAAACAAGCGGTCTAAGTGGGCGCGCGGGCTGGGAATTCTGCGCCCTTCGCATGCGCACACGGCCTTTACGGCGACGATTTTGCTGATGGCCTCGACATTTCTGTCGCGCATCATCGGACTGGTGCGGGTGAAGTACATTCTGTGGCTGTTTGGCCGCGGGATGGAAGCCGACGCGCTGAACGGCGCGTTTGTGCTGCCGGACATGATTTCGTACTTTCTGGTGGGCGGCGCGGCGTCAATTACCTTTGTGACCATTCTGACCCGCTACCGTGACACGGGTCGGGAGGCGGAGGGGCAGCGGTCGCTGTCGGTGATTCTGACCACCATGTACCTGGTGCTGGGCACGGCCATTGTGCTGGCCGAGATTGCCGCCCCCTGGTACATCCACTGGTGGTTCAACGGATTCGACGCGGATAAGGCGGCGCTGTGTGTCCATCTGACGCGGATCTTGCTGCCGGCGCAGCTGTTCTTTTTTGCGGGTGGTGTGTTTGGCGCGGTGCTGTTAGTGCGCAAGCAATTCAGTGTGCAGGCGGTGGCGCCGCTCATCTATGGCATGGGCACGATTGTGGGCGGCGTGTTGCTGGTGCGAAGCATGGGAGTTTCGTCGCTGGCCATCGGCACGGTAGCGGGCGCGTTTTTCGGGCCGTTCCTGTTGAATGCGGTGTTTGCCCGGCGGGCGGGCACGCACTACCGGCCGATTCTGGACTGGCACGACGAGGGACTGCGGGAGTGGGTGCGGCTGTCGCTCCCGCTGATCGTCGGGGTTTCGCTGGTGACGGCCGACAGCTGGATCATTGCGCACTTTGCCTCGGCGACCAACGGCGCGGTTTCGCTGATGACCTATGCCAAGCAACTGTTTACGGCGCCGATGGCGGTGCTGGCGCAGGCGGCGGGCGCGGCCTCCATGCCGTTTTTCGCGAGTTTGTGGACGCAGGAGCGGCGCTACGAATTTGCGACGGGGGTGGCGGACTCCGTGTCGCGGGTGGCGGCGCTTGGACTGCTGGTGGCTTCAGGGATGGTGGCGCTGGCGGGGCCGCTGGTGGAGCTGCTGTTTTTGGGCGGACGCTTTTCCGCGATTGATTCGCGAGAGTGCGCCAGCTACTTTGCCGTCTTCTCGATCTCGATCTTTCTATGGTCGGCGCAGTCGATTTATGCCCGCGCATTTTATGCCGCGGGAAATACATTTACACCGATGGCAGCCGGCACGGTGGTGACTCTGGTTTCGCTTCCGATTTATGGCGGGCTCTACCACTGGTATGGAGCGATGGGGCTGGCGATGGCCTCAGACCTCGGCATTGCGCTGCAGACAGTGGCACTCGCGGTACTGCTGCACCGGCGGCACATGGTCTCAGTGGCCAGCTTGGACTATGCCGAACTGGGACGGTGCCTGTTGGCCGCGGTGACGAGCGGCGCGGTGGTATGGGGCATCTCCACATGGGTGGGCGGCGTGGCGCACCATTCCCTGCCAGGGCAAATCCGCTGGACGGACCTGGCGCTGCTGGTGGTTGGTTCGGGATTGTGGACGGCGATGACAGGATGGGTTCTGAGCAAGTCCGGATCGGCACTGCCCAGGGTGATGCTGAAGCGGCTGGGTCTGCGATAAGTCACTTCCCGTTTCGATCCCGGCTTATTGATCTCTATGTATAGGTTTTATATTTAATCAATATAACTTCTCGTGTTTGCGGATCATCTCGTACAAAGACAGAGCAGACGGGCACGCGAAGCGACCACGCATCTGGGGATGCGGGCAGGTCAAGTTCGGCACGTTTGAGGCGCAAAAACCCCCGTGCGAAACGGGGGCTTTTGCGTTGGAGCACGTGCAGTGCGGAGCTATGGCTGAGTCGATTTGGACGCGTCAGGATTGGACGCCGCAGGTGCGGGCACAGGCGTGGGCGCGGGTGGAACACTGGCGGGGACGGCTTTGACTTCGGGCTTGCGGATGTCGATGCCGCCCTTGAAGAAAGCACCGTCTTCGATGCTAATGCGGGCACAAGCCACATCGCCGGTCAACGCGCCCTCAGCGCGAATATCCACGCGATCGGATGCGGACACATTCCCGCGAACCTTGCCTAGTACGACGATTTCACGCGCATTGATGCTGGCGTTGACCTTGCCGTTGCGTCCCACAGTGACGCGGTTGCCAGGCAGGTTGATTCGACCCTCGACCTTGCCGTCGATGAACAGCGACTCCGACCCGGTGATTTCGCCCGTGAGGATGAGGCTCTTGCCGATGTTAGCCTGATCGCTGGCGGAAGCCGCAACGGGACGAGCGACTGACTCAAAAGCCGAAACGCTCTGCATGGGACGCGGAGGCTCCGGGTTTGGGCTGATGGAGGTTGATCCGATTTCGTTAGATTTCCACATAGCGCTCACGATGGGGTACTTCCTTTCCTGGGGATCATGCGCCGCCGGGCATGGCAATCGCCGGGCAACCAAGACTGCGGTACATCCGACTGCCGGAACACTGCGACCGGCTCGCATTTACTTCCACAAGTTGAGTTCTATCTCTTCGCGACACGTAGACACATTGTAAGCGCATCCTTGTGAAACCGCGCCTAGAAACTTCCGAGCTGCGTGGACAGCAACAATAGCAAAAAACGCGTGGCCTTGCATACATCAAATGCAAATTGAAAACTTTGCGATGCAACAAAGGCATGGTTTTTTCCATGCAGCACGGCAGTCAGAACTATTTTCCAATCCGCACGCACAAACCAGATCCGTGCAGGGTGGTTTTCTCTATTTGACGATTCGCGAGGAAGGCCAGCGGCGGGATGTTGCGGAAAGCTTATGGAAGAAACCGGGGGATGAGCGAGAGTTGGAGAGCTGATGGCCGGGGATTGGCGCCGGCAGAGCATGGGACAGTGTTACTACCGGATTGGGCGTGGCGGGCTTCGGAATTTCCGGCCTTTGCAGAAGCGGTAAATTGCAGGGGCAGTTTGCAGATCTCCTTGCAAGTGGAGTCGACAAACTGCCCGCAGCGATTCGAATATCCAAACGCATCGAGAGCGCCGGAAGCAGACTAGGCCGGAACCTCGGAAGGGGCAGGCTTGGCCTCGGACTTGCGAATGTCGATGCCTCCCTTGAAGTAGGCTCCATCCTCGATGCTGATGCGAGCGCAGGCGACGTCGCCGGTGAGAGCGCCCTCGGCGCGAATGTCGACGCGATCGGAGGCGGAAACATTGCCGCGCACCTTGCCCAGCACGACAATTTCGCGGGCGGTGATGCTGGCAGCGACCTGGCCGTTGCGGCCCACGGTTACGCGGTTGCCGGGGAGGTTGATGCTGCCCTCGATTTTGCCGTCGACAAACAGCGACTCGGTGCCGGTGATTTCGCCTTTGACGACCAGGCCTTTGCCGATCGTGGCCTGATCGCTGGTGACCGCCTGTGCGCGGCCGACAGGTTCAGGAGCCGGCGGAGGTGGCGCGGGGCGAGAAGGTTCAGGGGTAGGGGTGATCGATCCGGTTTGGCTGGGTTTCCACATAGCGCTCAAGATGATTCCTTTTCTGTCCTGCTGGGACGATGCTGCCAAGGCAGAGCCATTGCCGCAGGCTCAAGATTTCGATGTGCAGACCGCCTGGCAATCCGCTTGGGGATGCTTCCACCGGCGACTACAAATACGATGCTACCTCTTCGCGAATCGCCAAGAGGTTGCGTACCCGTTATTTTAGGACGGGATATCGCAGATTTTCGAGGGAACCAAAGAACAAGAAGCTCCGGTTGCCAACTGTGACAACAGTTCGATGAGCCGCGAACGGGCGGCGTGATCCGGGGTTGCGAACCTGCCCATGACGGGATAGAGCAGAACAAAACGGCTGTCGGGCGGCGCCCACTGTAATCTTGATCTATGACCGATCGTGAACTATTGGCGAGAATTGCGCGCACTACCGGTCAAACGACCGGATACAAGGATTTGGTACGGGACCTGGGACTGGGCAGCGGGCGGGCGCGCCGGCTGCTGCTGGAGCAACTGGCCCGGCTGACGGCACACGGCCAACTGGCAAAGGTGGACCGCGAACACTGGGGCATTCCCCGGCGGACCGGCACGCGGGAAAACCTGATGGCGGGGCGGCTGGATCTGCACCGCGACGGCTACGGATTTGTGCGTCCGAACGCGCGGCAGGCTGTTGGGCAGGAAGATATCTTCATTCCTCCCAATGAGATCAACGGCGCCATGCAGGGCGACCAGGTGCTGGTGGAAGTGGAACCGCCCAAGGCCGATGGACGCCAAATGGGACGGATTGCACGGATCATCGAACGGCACAACTCCACCGTGGTGGGCACGTTCCACTATGCGCGTTCCAACCGGGCGCAGGGCAATTGGGTGGTGCCGTTCGACGAGCGGATGACGCAAAACATTCTGATTCCGGCCGGGCAGGAAGTGCCAGAGGTGGACGAGGCCGCCACACCGCACCGGGTGCTGGGGCGGGAGGCTGCCGCTGCGACCGAGCACGACGACCTGGAAGGCCTGATCGTGGATGTGGAGATCACCAAATGGCCCACGACGACGCGGGAGCCGGTCGGCAAGGTGATCGAGGTACTGGGCGATCCGGACGACTTTGGCGTGGATGTGGAGATGATGATCCGCAAGCACCAGTTGCCGAGGAGCTTTCCGGACAACGTGCTGGCCGAGTCGCAGAGCGTGGCGCACCTGGATTTGGGTGAAGTCGCAAAGCGCAGGGATTTTCGCGACTTGCCGATTGTGACCATCGACGGCGAGACGGCGCGGGATTTTGACGATGCGGTTCTGGTGACCGAACGCAAGGACGGCGGCTTCGAGTTGCAGGTGCATATTGCCGACGTGTCGGAGTATGTGCAGGCGGGAACGGACCTGGACCTGGAGGCACGGCTGCGCGGAACGAGCGTGTATTTCCCGGATCGCGCCATTCCGATGCTGCCGCAGGAGCTTTCAACCGATATTTGCAGCCTGCGGCCGGGCGAAGACCGGCTGGTGCTGAGCTGCATCATGCAGTTGGATCCCGGTGGGCGAATCGAGAGCTACGAGATTGTCGAAGGCGTGATCCGGTCCGCGGCGCGGATGACCTACAACGAGGTCCACGCGATTCTGGAAGGCGACGCGGAGACGCGGGAGCGCTACGCGGCGCTGACGCCGAACTTTGAGCGGATGAAGAAGCTGGCCGAGCTGATGAACCAGCGGCGCGAGGAGCGGGGCAGCATTGATTTCGACCTGCCCGAGCCGGTAATCGAGTTCGACGAACAGGGACAGATGCGGGGCGTGACCAAATCCGAACGAACCTGGGCGAACCGGCTGATCGAGGAATTCATGCTGGCGGCCAACGAGTGCGTGGCCACCTGGCTGGAAGACCTGAACGTGCCGTCGCTCTACCGCATCCACGAGAAGCCCGACCCGCGGCGCGTGGTGCAATTTGAGGAGTTGGCAGCGGCCTTTGGCTACACGCTGGGGCTGGGCGCCTTGCCGGTGAAGCGCATCCAAACGCGCGGCGACAAGCGGGACGCCTACGGCAGCGGGCGCAAAGCAAAAGAGATCGAGGTGCCGGAGGACATCCCGGTGACGCCGCGGATGTATCAAAAGCTGGCCAAGCGGATCGAGGGCAAGCCGGAGGAGCGGATTCTGAGCTACCTGATGCTGCGCTCGCTGAAGCAGGCACGGTACGCGGAGATCAATGAGGGGCATTTTGCGCTGGCGGCGCCGACGTATACGCATTTCACGTCGCCCATCCGGCGCTATCCGGACCTGATTGTGCATCGCATTGCCAAGACGCTGCTGAGGGCTGGCGTGGTGGGCCAAGGCGAGGTTGCGGAGGGGCGGCAGAACTCGCCGTGGACGCATCCGAACGAGGGACTGCCGGCAAGCCGGGCGCCGCACATCCGCAGCGCCAAGGCGGGATTCATCGGGGAGGCGCCGATTCCGGAGGTGGAACTGGCGCAAATTGCCGAGGAGACCAGCCTGACCGAGCGGCGCGCCGCCGAGGCGGAGCGGGAGCTGGTGGAGTGGAAGAAGGTCCGCTTCATGCAGGACCGGGTGGGCGAGGAGTTCGAGGCGCTGGTGCTGAATCCGGCGAAATACGGGCTCTTTGTGGAGCTGACGGACCTGTTTGTGGAGGGGTTGGTGCCGATCGATTCGCTGCGCAGCGACCGCTACACTTGGCGGGAAAACACGCACGAGATTGTGGGCGACCACACCAGCCACCGCTACCGCGCGGGCGACCGGGTGCATGTGATTCTGGACCGCATCCTGGCCCAGGAACGCAAGCTGCAGTTCTCGATTGTGGAAGAGGCCTTGCCTCTGACCGGCAAGAAAGGCGGACTGTCCCGTCCGAAAGCGAAAAAGAAGAAGGGCAAGGTCGCGCCGGTGCGTTCTGCCAAGGCCAGAAACAAGTTGGGAAAGAAAGGGAGAAAGCGGTAACCACCTCCGGTGGGGCCAATCTTGGACGGCGAGGCTCGTGCATTCGCGTTCGTGGCTGGACGGCATCCGATCCAATACAATGAGGGCTGGGAGCGACAACGATGGCACACATGGTTTTTTGCGTTCGCAACAAGAAGGAAATGGAGGGCTTGGAAGAGCCGCCCTTCGATTCGGAGTTTGGCCAGAAGATCTTCAAGAACGTGTCGAAGGCCGCCTGGGCCGAGTGGGTGGATCGCCAGAAGATGCTGCTGAACGAGTATCGGCTGCAGCCCTGGACGCCGCAAGCACAGGAGTTTCTGGTGGCGCAGATGGAAGAGTTTTTCTTTGGCGAAGGCTCGGCCATGCCCGCGGAATATGTGCCTCCGACGCACTAGCAGAGGGCGCCCTGCGGCGGTGTTCGTGGTTTTGGTTCGGGAAAGTTCCCGGCGAGCCAGCACACAAGGCCGTGTTGTTGTAAACTGATGAAGACCTCACAAGCCGGCTCTACCGAGCCGGCTCGATTGTGTCGGGACGTGGCTCAGCCTGGTAGAGCACTCGCTTGGGGTGCGAGGGGTCGGCAGTTCGAATCTGCCCGTCCCGACCATTTTAGAATCAGTAGTTTACGCGGATTCTCCTTCTGGTCGGAATTCTAGTGCGAGTACTCAATTTGCGCAAGTATTTCTCGGGCCTTCTTTCGGAGCCGAGGAGTATTCCTAATATTGCTAGCCTATACATGGAGCGTCTCACGCTTTCCGCCTACTCGGATGCAGCATTGCCTGTAGGACCTGGACAATCTTCGCCGCATTGAGATCACGATCCGGTCAAGGTGGACCGGATCGGTTCAAAAACCGACAGCATTCGTCTGTATGCGTCAAGCGGGGGCATCTGGGCGTCTAGGTCGCGACCTTTGAACTCGGCGATGCGGTCGAGTTTGTTGATAAGAAACCTCGCTACTCCGATGTGTTCGCTTTCACCATTCCATCGAACCCTGCAAATATCACGTGCTCGCCAAAAGCCCCGCCATTTTAGGCGTTGAGGAACAGGGATTCCACTTATCCCGATGTCCGAATTTGCGGAACCGGCTCTCTCCTTCGAGAAGTAGAGAGTATACACATCCCCAGCACTCTGAGAGCGTAGGGAAGGTGATAGGGTACGGCACACAAAATGCCCGTATCGGGCCGGGCGGGACGTACACCTGTGCTGCTCTCATGCCGCCAGCCGTGCGGTTGCTTGCGCTGGGGTCCTGCTCTTGCACTTCATTGCGGTCCAACCTTGAACTGTGCCGGTCATATAATTGGAAATCCCCCTGTGAGGCTTTCAGACACTTGGGCTGGTCTAGGCGGGTAGGACTCTATGCTGAGCGACAACGGAGCCAACGAAGAACTTGAGGAACTCGTGCGGGAGCTTGGTCTGACCTCGGCCCCGTCCGACCTCGACGCCCTACGCTCCGAGGTAAGGGCACGCATTTCAGAGCTTCATCCTGACCACAAGCCCGTTGACCCCACAGTGCGACTCCAGCGTTTGAAGAAGGTGTTGCGGAAGACGGGAAAGAGCTCAACTGCTATCCAGAGGATTGAGCCCAATTCTCAAATTGCGAGAGCTAAGGCCCCCACCGCTTTGCTGACTAGAGAGCCTGTTGAGGCGAGGCTGGATTCGGTAATGGCGTCGCGGCAAGCTGCCACATCCCGAGCGTTCTTGGTCCCGAAGATTTCCCTAACTGGCCTTACCGCTCTCCTAGGTTCGGCGTTCCTGTTTCCGAAGACCTTTGCAGACCACCCTTTTGTCGGCCAACTGCTGAAGGGTCCACATGCAATCGCTGTTTGGTCGTTGGCCGTGCTACTGCTAGCCTTCGCGTGGCTGGTCGTATGGTGGATGGAGCGGGGAAAGGAGCGGCAGGTTGAAGAGCTCCATAGCCTGACTCATCAGCGGGTTGCACTGACAGCGACGGCAATGATAAGCCCTGAGGGGTTCTCTGCCGTCAAGTTTCAGGACCAGCTCTATCCGAAGTACGTCTTTTATCCAAGGTGGCTCAGGCGAGTTTCGAAGGCACTGACGGGGAAAGGGCTGAATTGCCACAAGAGAGTCACCTACGATGCGCAGATGGCAGAGATGGCGGTGGAGCTCGCGCTGGAGCGCTTTATTCAGAGAGGTTGGATCGTCCGAGTGGAAAGACCTGAGGGAGAGACGGCTGTCGACGATTGGTTCAAAGTTGTTTAGCGTAATACCCTCGCGGACGGTCAGCAACCAATTTCAGCACGTAAGAACTTCCTTGGCGTGGACGCAGGCCAGGGGAATTTGCCACAAACTACGAGGATCGCAATCACACCTTCGCGGATGGGGCTCTCGTCCTCGTCATTGGCTTGTGGTTCTGGCGGGGATAGACCTGCATGGAACTGCTCAATCTAGTCAAAAAGGAGGGGCCGCGCTGTGCGGCCCCCGAGGTAGTACATATGGATCACGATTTGCTGAGACCGGTACTCTTTTTGTGGGCGCACAACTTGAAAAAATTCCATATCAGGAAGTTCTCAGGATCGTCATTTTCCCCTGAGAGCCTTCGATAGATGGGCTCTCCGAGATGCTTCTTCAGGTCCGGAAGGGTCATATTTGTAGTCGATATGATCGTCCCCCCCGCTTCGTACACACCATCGATGAGTGTATACAGGTTCCGCATCCGGTTCTGCGTCGGATTGAATTTGTCGAGTTCTTCCAGCCAGAGGATAGGCTTGAACCCTGACGTGACGGTGGCTTTTTCGATCAATTGAGGTGTCGGCCAGGGCTCAGGCACCACTGCATCCGAATCGAAGTCCCGAGTTTCGAACATCTCCATGTCCCGAATCCATTTTGGAGCTTTCACCCGCCAATAATTCAGTGAAGAACCCAACGAGGTGGAATCGTACCCGGTATTCCTGCGCTGCCATTCCACAATTCGGAAAGTGAGTATATCGATCACCGCAGCCGCAGCGTAGGACGTCTTGCTGGTTCCCGCCGGACCAGCCATCAGCCACCCTCTCAGACCATCTGCCGAAGAGGGTATCCCCGCAATGGGACCCTTCTGTTTCGCAACGGGGATTGGTGACTTATCCCATGTGCCCAAGCTGTGAACGCGGAGGTTGGCGTGGGACGCGGGCACTGCATCCGTTAGCAGCGAACCGTCAAAGCGGCTCTGCTGCTCGCATAGGGGGTGCCGGATCCTGTCATCAAGCTCAATGAAGACATCGACCCCGTCGGAGTCATCTTTGACCACCAAGTGCCCGTCATTGCAGCTGCAGGTGCAAGGAACTTCCCCTCGGACAATGGCCGCTTGCTGTGCTGGAGGAAGACTCTCGTTCTCGCTAGGCTCCTCGAAGCCATCCCAGTCTATAGAGGCCATGCCAGCGGCTAACTGCTCCAGCCGTTGTCGGTGGATGTGGGAGATTCCATCGGGGAGAAACCTTTTCGCCGAGGCAATCAGCTTTTCTGCGTCATTGAGTTTAGACTCGGCCTCCTTGGCTGCTTCCTGAGCAAAATCCAGGTTCCGGCGAGCATCAACTATTAGTG
>Ga0224529_1000304_pt1 | contig 38825 bp, 22 predicted proteins | sample CBST50metaG_FD_179893 | JGI IMG/M metagenome (GOLD analysis project Ga0224529, IMG submission 179893) | Peat soil microbial communities from Stordalen Mire, Sweden - C.B.S.T50 | ecosystem: Environmental > Terrestrial > Soil > Wetlands > Peat | place: Sweden: Norrbotten County, Stordalen Mire...
AGTTCAATCTGAAGCCGGTTCCCTCTGCCCATACCTTCAGATATACCGCAGCAAAAGCCTCACCACAAGTATCTACTATGGTTACCTATACATGCGGTCACGGCACTAGCTCCGAGACCGGCATCCATTTGCAACTGGAAGCCACAGTCACGGCGGATCTGGTGCTCAAGCCGGGCTCGGCCAATGAAAGCGTTACGGTTCGCGCGGACGAAGTCCAACTGGACCTCACCCACCCCGACCGCGGCGTCGTCTTTTCCCAGGATGAACTGGATGTGACGCCTTTCAACAGCGGCAACCCTCTGCTGCTGGCCAATGCCGAACCCGGTGTGGTTTTCACCGGCAATGTGGCCGCGGGCTGGGTTCGGCCCTTCGACAACGGCGCCATCAACCAGTTCTCAGCCAACGGCCAGGGCGCGGATTCAAACGACTTCCAACTCGACGGCTCACCCAACAACACCAACTCCTTCGGTGCGCGCGATATCGGCTACGTGCCTCCCGTCGACACCATTCAGGAGATGAAGTTCATCTCCAATCCCTATGACGCGCAATACGGTCACACGGGTGGGGGTATCTTCGACATGGTGACCAAGTATGGCACCAACACGCTGCACGGACACGTCTACGAGAACGCCCGACGCACCTGGCTGGACGCCAACTCGCATTTCAACGATGCACAGAAGGCAGCCAAGGCGAGCGATACCCGCAATCAATTCGGTGCCGAAGTCAACGGTCCAGTCATGATTCCGCACTTCTATAACGGGCGCGACAAGACCTTCTTTCAGGCGCAGTACGAGCGCTACTCGCAGAACACGCCGCTCTCGGGTCTTGATTCCGTCCCGGAACTCGATCCCGATGACAAGACCAAGTCTGTATTGCAGACTGGCAACTTCATCAATGACTACTACTACGACAGCGGCGCACAAATGAACAAGCCAACGGTCATCTTCGATCCGTTGTCTACACCCGATCCACAGGCGGGCAACTGGTGGGAGATTACGCGCACTCCTTTTGCCAATAACCAGATTCCCACGGGCCGCATGAATTCAACCTCTCTGGCCATGGCGAAGTATCTGCCGCTGCCTAACCGCACCACTCCTGCCACGTTGAACTACGGCATGAAGAACTACTTCTGGCAGCACACGGAAACCGACCGGTTCGACAATGCGTCTGTGCGTCTGGACCGCAACTTCGGCGCCAACGACCGGACATATCTCCGCTTTTCTTGGAACAAGCGCATCCAGGTCGGTGGCGAAACCTATAACGGCATTCCCGGCGCGGCTGGAGCGGGCGTCTTCCCACTGGTTCGCCAGAACCACTTTCTTACCGGCGACTGGCTGCACACATTCAACGCCAGTTCGCTTTTTGACCTCCACTTCTCTTATGCCCGCTATGTCTACGACCAGAAGCAGGGCTATCCGTTCGACCTGGCGAATGTCGGACTCGGCAGCATGAGTTCCGAGGTGACCGCATCTCTCTTCCCGCAGGTGGACATGAATACCTACACCACCTTCGGTGGGGCCGCAAGTAACGGCGGAAACAAGCGGACGGTCAGTAATACTATTGCGGCCATGCCGATGTGGACCTACATCAAGGGCGCACACACCATCAAGGTGGGCCTGGACGAACGCTGGATGCATGCCAGCAACTATGTAGGCGGCGCCTCTTCGGGATACTTCTATGTGGACGCGCAATGGACGCAGCAATACCCCTGGTGCTGGGGCTGCTCGAACGGCGTCAACACCGGCGGCCTTGCCAACGGCGACTCTGTGGCGTCCTTTTTGCTGGGCAGCATGGACAACGGCTACTTGAACAACAATGCCGCCTTGTACTTCAGCTATCCCTACTCCGCGCCTTTCTTCCAGGATGACTGGAAGGTGACGCACAAGCTGACGATCAACCTGGGTTTCCGCTGGGATCTGCTGGGACCTCCGTCCGAGATGCACAACAAAATCAACAGCGACTTTGACACCACCTCGGTCAATCCGGTGGCCAGCCAGGTCAGTTCCGCGGCATTGCCGGCCGGAACCTCGCTTCTGGGCGGCTTGACTTTTGCCGGCGTCAACGGCAGGCCGCGCACCATCTTCGGCATGGACTGGCTGGATCTGCAGCCGCGCTTGGGCTTTGCTTATGCGCTCAACAACAAGACGGTTGTCCACGGCGGCATTGGCACAACTCATGAGGCAACCACAGGCCAGGGCGACTCGCAGGGTTTCAGCCAGTCAACCTCATACACTGCGAGTGTCACCAACAACTACCGGCCGGATGCCAGCAAAATCGACAATCCCTTCCCGACGATTGCCAAGCCGGCCGGCTCAACGCTGGGCCTGATGACCAGCCTCGGCAATAATCTCGGCGTCTCCAATCGCGATTTCAAGATGCCGGGAACGCTGAACTACTCGTTGGACGTGGAACGGCAAATCGGCACCCACTCTACGCTCGACGTGGCTTATGTCGGATCAATGGGTTTCCGTCTCGATACCAGTTCCAACATCAACCCGATCAGCCAGAGCTTTGCGGCAAGCTGCAACCTGGAGATGGGCGCCACCTCCACCCGTTATGGCAATTGCCTCAATTCGGGCTCCAACCCGGCCTGGGTTGCCAATCCATTCCTGGGCGTGTCCGGGTTCTCTACCGCATCTACCGGAAACGGCAACGGATACTACACCAACCAGTACCTTTCGGCCGGCGCCTTCACGCGGCCTTACCCGGAGTTCGGCGATATCACCCAGACCGAACAGAACGATGGCCGCACGCAGTACCACTCGCTTGAAGTTGTCGGTTCGCATCGCTGGCACAACGCGTTGACTGCACACGGTTCATTCGTGTGGTCCAAGACGATGGATTCCGGTGGGTGGAGCGATCAGGTATACCGCATCCGGTCGCACTATATCGATCTGGGCACGCGCAAGTGGCGTTACACCGCCAATGTCGATTGGCACATACCGGTGGGCGCTGGTCGCACCTTCCTGAGCAACTCCAACCGCTTGGTCGACGCCGCCGTTGGTGGCTGGACCATGGGCGCAATCTACTACTACGAAGCGGGAACTCCGGCAGGCGTCGGCGGCGGGTTCGAGGTGGTCAAGAAACAGCACTACGGCGTGCATCGCACTTATGAAGACGGCGTTCATCTGATCCGCGCCGCCAGCCACTGCGTTGGCCAATACAACGCGGACAGTTCCGGCAACTACTCACTCGGTGACGTGAGCGGTCAGAGCTACGACGGCTGCACTACCACCAGTTCGGGCCACGAATACGACTTCGTCGTTCGTCCCGCCTACGCGGCAGTGCAGAATGTCAGTGACCCGGGCGTCTATAACCCCAACGGACAAAATATGGATCTGAGCATGAGCAAGTCCTTCCCGGTGTGGGAGCGGGCAAAGCTGGAAGTTCGCTTTGAGGGCTACGACGTCTTCAACCATCCGTCGTGGCAGGGCCATGGTTACTGGTGGAGCGGGAGCGACGTTCACAACGGCACCATCAATATGACCTGGGACGGGCAAACCAACATCCCCAGGAACGTGCAGCTCTCAGCCAAGATCGTTTGGTAAGGCTCTGTCAACGTCCAAACGTTTCTATCAACCCATGGAGGCGCCGATGTGGCGCCTCCTGCTTTTCCATGCGGAATCTCGCCTGCAGGACTCCCGCCGCGGCGATTGTCGCGCGGTCGAGGTGGTTTGCAGGGCGTGCGATCCCGTGCAGGAAGATGCTCCAAAGCCCCACTACAACATGCGAAGAGAGACCTCAATGAAGCATTTTTTCGAGCAATCAAGTAAATCTCTGCAGGCTGTCTGGCTGGTGCTCTTTGTCGCCGCCGTTGTTGCCGGTTGCGGCGGCGGCAGCGGAACAACCACGCCCCCGATAACGACCGTAGCAACGCCGTTGATCTCACCCGCCGGCGGCTCTTACAGCACCGCGCAGACGGTGACCATTACAGATTCCACCTCCGCCGCGACCATCTACTACACCATCGACGGCACCACTCCCACGACTTCCTCAACCAAATACACCGCAGCGCTCTCGGTTTCCTCGACGGAGACGATCAAGGCGATTGCAACGGCGACTGGTGACACCAACAGCGCGGTCGCTACGGCGAGCTACACCTTCACGCCGGATATGGGTACGATCGTCAATGTTCAATATCCCGTATCCGCGTATGACACCAACCAGTACCAGATTCAGAATGCCGCCACCGGCAAGGTGCTTGGCATCAGCCAGCAAAGCCAGTTGGCTGGAGCGAGCGTAGTCGAGGAGGACAATACCAGCTCGACGGACTCCATGTGGCACTTCATGCAGCAGGTCGACACGGGGACCGATTACCGCGCCAACATCGAGAATATGTTGACGCACCAGGTCATTGCGTTTTCAAGCGACGTCCCGAGCAACGGAGTGACGCCCCCCGCGGCATTGCTTGCCGGTGCGCAGGCGCTGCAATTCAGCAATACCGGCAACGACGATCAGAACTGGGTGCTTTACAAACTGACGGATGGGAATTTCCTTCTCAAGAACCACGGCAGCGGACTCTATCTGCAGTACGATTCGACGACGACGACGATCGACCAGGGCGCGCGCTCTACCACAAGCTCCAGTGCCGGCTGCATCTGCCAGGAGTGGACGCTGACCTCGACCGGCACCCCTGCCTATACGGCTCCGCTGACAGTCCAGGGCACGGGCATGTACGTTCATGATCCAAACATGATTCAGGATCCGGTATCCCATGTTTACTGGCTCTATGGCACACATCAGACGATCGCTTATTCGACTGATTTTTCGACTTTCACCGACACTACTGGCACCTCGGCCTACGGGGCCTGCGGCAGCACACAGGCGAGTGACGATTGGCTCACCCAGGACGGTCGCTGCGCCGACATCGGTCCTGACTTCACGTCATGGTCGGGACTGCAAACGCCACCGTCAGATAACAACGGCGGAAACACCGATCTCTGGGCTCCCAGCACGATGTACGCCAACGGCACGTACTACCAGTACTATTCGATTCCTGTCGAACCGGACACGGTAGGCGGCGAAGCCATTATCGGCCTGGCAACCAGTTCAACCGCCTATGGGCCATGGGCTGACAAGGGATGGATCATCGCGTCCTGGAGCAACACAGTCAATACTCCTCTGAGCGGCTTTGGGTTCAGCAACACCACGAAATACAACGCCATCGATCCGGCGCCATTCATCGATGCAGACGGCAATTGGTGGTTGGTCTTCGGCTCCTGGCTTGACGGCACGCACATCGTGCAACTCGATCCGAGCACCGGTCTTCGTCTTGCCTCGAATAACACCCTCTATAACATCGCCCATCGCTGGTGGGGCGAGGAAGGCCCATTCATTTATCCCCATGTCGTCAACGGCACGCAGTATTACTATTACTTCGCGCCCGTCAACGCATGCTGCGGCGCGACAAGCCCTTACCGCATCATTTATGGACGCTCGACCAGCCCGACGGGTCCGTACGTAGATCGCGGCGGCGTGCCTCTCTATGCCGCTGACGGTGGCGGTGGCGGCACCATCTTGCTGAGCGCTCACGGCCGCATTGTCGGCCCCGGCGGCCAGAGCGTCTTTACCGATACAGGTACGGACGGCAGCAAGTCCCTTCCCACACTCGTCTATCACTACTACGACGGCGATGCCAATGGAACGCCGAAGCTCGGAATTAATCGGCTTGCCTTCACCTCCGACGGCTGGCCATACGTGCAGTAGATGCAAGCCAACTCGATGCATTGCAGGAGCGCCGCAAGGCGCTCTTGCAATTTTCAGGCCATTCTCGTTCCATCCGGGATGCGGGCAAATTGGGCCTAGTGCGGCAACGGGATGCCTGGTGACGCCGGTTCCAGCCTCACTTGAACCGCTCGGACCTCTCGCACATGATGCCAGGCGCGCCAATGACTCGTACGGCGATTCTAACCACGGGTCCTCTTTGAGTGTTACAACAGCTCCCGCCACAACAGCTCCGCCTACGCTCGCTGGGACTTATACAGTTGCAGTAACAGCGACCGCCGAAGGCATCACCCAAAATGCAAGCTTTCAGGTCCTCGCACAATGACTTTTCCTGGCTTCTGAGGCAGCAGCCCAGGTGACTTGTGAGACCCGGCATTGGCTCGCGATCTAGGGCGTCCCAATGGAATTGCTCTCGCAAACATTTCTGAGAATCGGGGAAAGGACGTCTCTTTGCTGCCCCGGAATCGCTGAACGCCACCAAATTGTGCTGCATCGATATAAGGGGTCACTGGTGTGAGAATCACGCTCGACTAAATGATCCGTCCTTTGATCCGCCCTTTGACGTGATTGACTCGCTCCATGAGGGCAACAAGTGTATTTGTCTACTCGTAGAGCACCCGGAAAGAGGAATCAGAAATATGACGGAACAGATAGGCCTGAGGGCGAACCTCATCGGCAGAACCGCACTCGTTACGTGTGCAAGTTCAGGTGTCGACAGATCCACAGCACTGGCATTCGCGCGCGAAGGAGTTCGTGCTGTGGTCACTGCAAGGCGTTCAAAGATGCTCGACGAACTGGTCCGCTAAATCGCTGCGTTGGGGGGAAGGGCAATCGCCGTTCCGGGCGACGCTTCGGAACCTTCGACGGCTACTGCCGCAGTTGCAAAATGTATCAGCTTGTTCGGAGCATTAGACCTTTTGATCAATCATGCGGGTCAGGGAGAGTATCAGCAACTTGTCGACACGACGGTGAACGCTACCAGCATATTCAGCCCTCGGGGACGAGTTGATTCTGGGCCGACTCATTCTCGTCTCGGGCAAGCTTGGTCGGCATCGCGAACTTCTCCAACATGCAGAAGAAGTTCATGGCCAAAGTTACCGATGCGCGAATCCGCTCCCGCGTTTCAATTCTCAGGCGCAGAACGAAAGCTGCATTGCCGGTCCCACCAGATATCATCGAGCTTCGCATGGTTGGACACACTGCAATAAGTGTCGAGTCCCTCGCTGCAACATCCTCCAACTGCGCTCATACGTTGGAAAATGTTCGCCGTCGGAAAGTCTCGACGCCAGCAGGCCTGCAGCAACTGCAGAGATCCGGCGCCAGGGAATGGGCTCGTTAGGCGCGGCTTCCGTGCCCAATTCGCGCAGCCAATCCTCGGCAGCGAGCTGCGCTTGTTCTGGACCATGCAGACTCAGCACGGCTTGATAAAAAGCTGCCAGCTGTCGCTCAGCTTCCGGCAATAGAGAGGGAGCACCCGCGCCGCATTCCCTCTCGATGAAATTGATATGAGCACTCCCTGAATCACCCATTTAAAGAACCTCCTGGCCGAACTTCATACTCTTGACTTTCCGCGACGTGCTTGCCAGCACACAGAAGCCAAGCATCAATGCTGAAGGTCTACAAGCTCTGAAGCCGCAGTTGGTGCATTCGGCTTCATGCCCATCGATTCAGCGACGCCGACGCCGAAGTGCACGTAGACTTCGCGATCATCCTTGAGGGGCATCCAATAGCCAATAACCCTGTTCCCGTTCTGCGTTTCCTCCGTAGAGACGGCGCGTTGCTCACGAAGAGCCAGATTCGCCTTGCAGTGTTTGCACGCTGAACTCGCCGCGTCAGGGTTCAGCGAAAAGCACTTGATGCCCTCAGGAATGCCTGCCGTACGGGCAAGTTCATTTCTGGCAAGAATCGTACGATCCTTATGGATCAGCATCACGGGCTCGGGAAAAGGACCCCACATCGTCTCGAAGGCGTCAAGAATCTTTTGCTCAATCATGAATCAACCTCTTGTTGGATATATTGATCTGATGTTGAGACGGCAGAGCGACACGTTTATTGCAAAGATCCCGCACGAATAGGGAGATTATTTCTGTGGGCGCTCTTTCGCGGTATCTGCAAAATCTTCAAACGATTGCCTGCCCGCTTCCATCCACCACTGCTCGTACTCCTGCCACGACCGTCCATTGCGCTGACGCCTGTGCCCATGGCTTTCCCCATGGCCTTTCAGCCCGCCCACAAGAATGCGAGCGAGCAGGAGCAGCCCCACTGCCTGCCAATATGAAATCGGCCGAGCCGCAGTCACATGGGGAAGAACACCGTTCCACAGCAACATCACAAGGTAACCGAACACCACCGCGATCAGAGTCACCACGGCTGCCCCAAATACTACGTGGACTACGGCGCGATATACCCTGCCGTGCTTTGACTCAATTCCACATCCATGATCAGGTTGCCACATCATTCTTTGCCTCCCTATCCTTGTGGACGATAGTCTGAGAGCAGTTGGCGTAACTTCGCTGCTGCGCGGCTCTTGCGCGACAGCAACGTCCCAATTGGCTCATTCCATTCTTCTGCCAAATCGCGAAACGTGAAGCCGTCAATCTCAGTTGCTATCCATACGGCCCGTTCCGGCAGCGAGAGCTTTCCGATCGCCTCAGACAGGCGATTCTGCAATTCCTGCTGCTCCAGAGTCTTCCGTGGATCTGGTCCTACGTCGGCCAGCTCGACCTTTTGCGTTCCATCTTCTTCCACTTCGTCGATTCGGACCTCCGGTACTCTTGCCCTGTGATGATCCGTGACCCGATTCGCCAGCGAACGATAGAAATACGCGCTCAAATTCTCGATTTCGCCGATCACGTCTGCCCGTCGCAGCAGACCGAACAGCACATCGGAAACAATGTCTTCAGCCTCCGTCGCCCCGTGTTCGAACAGTTGCTGCTGAACAAAGCGCATAAATCGCGTCCTTTCGCGGACAAAAATATCCGCGAGCCGTTTGCGACCCGATGCCGTAGAAGGTGATTCCACTTATTCCCACTATATCGACGGAAGAACTGCAGGTTTATTGCATCATCCGCGAGAAAACAGTTCAGGCAGGCGTCCGGGACAACTTGCTCCTACGACGGCAACCTGCTCCACTACGAGAGCAAGTACATTGTCCGCAGGTTGAGATTCCTCCCGCCAAGGCCGCGGATTTCAGGAGGTTTGAGAACGTCATTCTCTCCGGTGAAAAGGGCACAGCCGTTCTCAAGAAGGAATAAAAAGCTCCTCACTGGCGGAGCGCCCCTTGATTGCCGGACTTGCGGTTTCACGACGCGGGGGCACAACCCGCCTTCTGAAGAGAAGACACAACGGTCGGGACGCGCTTAGGATCGGCTTTCGGCCCCCATGTGCCTCGCCAAATTGTCCTCCAGACGGCGTGCGGTGATGGCTTCCGAATGCCAGGTCCCAGAATGGGTGCTCGGGGAACGGAGCGAAGAGCAACAGGTACGAGGACGTTATCGCGAACCCTCGTTCAGTCCATCCAGGGCCCGCGGCCATGGTTGAAATCTGTTGACAGACCATGTTACGTGCGCGATTAGCGATGAATGCGTCATCGTAATTGACATTTACAGCCGTGAACGCGCACTATGGTGTCAATGGATGAGGGCCGCGCGAATTTCACGCGTCGCGCTTCGTGTGGCCTGGCCTCGAGAGATTGCCTTGCCATACGGTGTCCAGCAATGAGGGGTGTTTTTCATCTATGAGAGTACTCGGGATTGACTGCGGTGGTTCACATCTGAGTTGTGCGCTCATCGAGAACAAGAAGATTCTTTCTCAATCGGTGATTGAAACCGATGCCTGCTCCTTCGAAGAGATGCTTCCTCGCCTATCGGAAACGCTCCGAGGGCTGTGCCGAAGCGCTGCGGTTCCGCTGGACTCATGCGCGGGATTGGCCATCGGCCTACCCGTGATATTGCAGTCAGGAACGGGCGAACTCCTTTCCACGTTCACTAAGTACCGCGATCTTCCCGAACTCGATCTGGCAGCATGGAGCAGGCAGGAACTGGGCTTGCCAATCCGGCTTGAGAATGACGCGGGGATGGCGCTTCTTGGCGAGTGGTTTGCCGGCGCTTCCGCGGGTGCGCAGGATATGGTGATGGTCACGTTGGGAACCGGGATCGGCGGTGCTGCCATGCTGCAAGGGCGCCTGCTGCACAGCCGATACGGTCAAGCTGGGTGTCTGGGCGGACACCTTACGGTGAATTATCGCGGGCGCGTCTGCGCCTGTGGCGCGATCGGGTGCGCGGAGGCCGAGGCTTCAACATCGGTGCTGGCAGAGATATGCCGGGAGATGCCGGGATTCTCCACCAGCCTGCTGGCTGGGGAAAATGTGATCAACTTCGAAACGCTCTTTCGCTCGAAAGATCATGGGGACAGCGTTGCGGCCGCGGTGGTGCGGCACTGCGTGGAAGTCTGGTCCGCACTTGCCGTCACCTTGATTCACGCTTATGGTCCTGAGGTCCTTCTCTTTGGCGGCGCGGTAATGCGGCGCGGCGAAGAACTGTTGCAGCCAATCCGCGATTACGTTGCCCTGCACATGTGGAAGACCACGTGCGGCATTCCGCGCATTGAGACCGCTTTGTTGGGAAGTGATGCGGCACTGTTTGGTGCAGAAGCCATGTTTGAAAGGGAAGCGAGTGAATAGTCAGTCCAACTACGACAAACATCCAACAATATGGATAAACAATCAAGAGCAGGCGTGCCTGGAGGGATGGGCGGAGGTCTTTGCGCGACTCCGAAGCAAAATCTCCGGAATTGATTCCTGCCAGGTCGCGATTGAATGCTACCCGGGGGTTCTGGTAGATGATCTGATTCGCTTGCTGGACGAAGAATTCAAGACTGCCCTGATTGTGAATGTCGCTGCGTCTTATAAGGATAGTTCCGCGCTAACAATGCAGTTTAGAGAGAAGCTGACGGACGATCCAGTCTTCGGCTTCATGTACCCATGGTCTGTCGAGGATTTCTTTGACAGCAGTCTTCTGGAGCAGCAGCAGATCAGGTTGAAAGGCGTTGCTGGCTTGTCTTTCATCGTCGGGACGGGCGCTGCGCTCGTTGCGCTCAAGCCGGATCTTCTGCTTCATGCCGGGTTGGCGCGTTGGGAGATTCAGCAGCGCCAGCGAGCGCACCGCATCGGAAATCTCGGCCAGAACAATGCCGGCGAATCGCCTTCCCAACTCTATAAGAGTGCATTCTTTATCGATTGGCGTGCCGCCGATCGCCTGCGTCACCAGTTATACAAGGATGTCGATTTCTTTCTCGATCTGAACTGTCAAGACAAGCCGCGCATGGTTGAAGGAGACATCCTCCGAAATGCCGTTGCACAAGCCGTGCGTCGGCCCTTCCGTCTGGTGCCATTCTTTGATCCGGGCCCGTGGGGCGGCGACTGGATGTACAAGCGCTTCGACCTTCCCGATGGTCCTCCGAATTATGCGTGGTGCTTCGATTGTGTGCCGGAAGAAAACAGCGTGCTGTTGGGTTTTGGCCGCCGCCGTTTCGAACTCCCGGCGATTGTCCTGGTCCATGAGCACCCGCTGGAACTGCTGGGAACGCGCGTCCACGAGCGCTTTGGCGCGGAGTTTCCTATTCGATTTGATCTACTCGATACCATGCATGGCGGCAATCTTTCCCTGCAGGTTCATCCCCTGACGAAATATATCCGTGACCACTTCGGCATGAACTACACGCAGGATGAAAGCTACTACATTCTCGACAGCGAGCCGGGCGGGCAGGTATATCTCGGTCTCCGTGAGGGCGTCGACAAGGACGAGATGCGCCTGGCCTTGGAGAATGCCCAGGCGGGCAATGCTCCGTTCGATGCGCAACGCTTCGTGAACGTATGGCCGGCGCACAAGCACGACCACTTTCTCATTCCTGCGGGCACTGTTCATTGCTCGGGCAAGGACAGCGTAGTGCTTGAGATTAGCGCCACACCTTATATCTTTACGTTCAAGCTGTGGGATTGGGGACGCATGGGACTCGATGGCAAGCCCCGCCCTATTCATCTTGAGCGTGGGCTGGAGAACATTCAATGGAATCGAACCACTGAGTGGGTGCGCAAAGAACTGGTGAGCCCGGTGCAGCAGTTAGCCCGGGGAGAAGGCTGGCATGAGGAGCGAACCGGCCTGCACGAAGCCGAGTTCCTGGAGACCCGCCGTCATTGGTTCGTAGCGCCGGTACCGCACAACACGCAGGGGAACCTGAACGTCCTCAATCTCGTGGAAGGCGAGGAAGCGATTGTCGAGAGTCCCAGCAGCGCATTTCCTCCCCTGCATGTGCATTATGCGGAGACGTTCGTTGTGCCTGCTGCGGTGGGAGAGTATACGATCAGGCCGGTGCATCCAGCGGATCGCCCACTCGCAACTCTGAAGGCATTCGTTCGCGAGGACACATAGGGGGCGATGGAAGCAAGCGGTTCACACGCGGGTAACACGAATTCCCAGCGCCTCGAAGGGGGCGATGGCCTCGTCGGTTGCTCCGGTGTCGGTAATGAGCATATTGATCTCCGCGACGGGGCATAGCAGCCACTTCGCGACGGTGCCAATCTTGCTGCTGTCGGCGACGACGATTCTACGTTTGGAGTGACCGACCAGCTTGCGCAGAACCTCCGCTTCGGATGGATGCGTGCAGGTCAGGCCTTGTTTGGCGTCGATGCCATCGACGCCGATAAACATCGTATCCGCAAAGAGCATCTCTGTTGCGCTTGAAGCCAGCGGGCCCACCAGCGTAAACCAATTGCCGCGCAAGTGCCCGCCGGTCACGATCACTTCAATTTCTTTCTGGTTGCTCAGTTCCATCGCCACATTGACCGTATTGGTGATGATGGTGATCCCTTTCAGGGCCTTCATGCTGCGAGCCACTTCGGTGGTGGTGGTCCCGCCACTCAGCGCAACCGTCTCTCCAGCCTCCACCAGGTCGGCCGCGGCACGCGCAATCCGCCGCTTCTCATCGGCGAAGCTGCTCACCTTATCTTGAAAGGATGCATCGTGCCGAAAAGGCTCGTAGAAGAGTGGGCCAATGGGCACAGCGCCTCCACGCGCACGGCGGAGCAAAGAACGGCCTTCCAGATCGTCCAGATCGCGGCGAATGGTTGCCAGCGAGGCGCCCAGTGCCTTGCAAAGCTCGTCGATCGTGACCGAACCGGTTTCCTGAAGTTGACGAAGAATGTATTCGTGGCGAGCTACCAGATTATCTGTCTTTCCGGCCATATCCCGGAGCATACCGGAGCGCGGCTAGGTGCTGCAATGGATTTTGGAAATAAAAGATCGAAAAGAATCGTTTAGTGAACTAAATACAGCTATGAAATCTCGTGTGGTGATCTAAACTGGCTTTAGCAATCACGATGACAGGCGCAGCCGCACGTTATCCTCGGTGGCGCGGATGGAGAGAAAGCAATGAAGCGTCGAGAATTCTTGAACCGGGCAATGCTGGCGGCGGGAACGGCAGCATTGGCCCCATGGCTGGGACGGGCACAGGCCGCGTCGAGTCCTGATGAGTCGCAAGTCAAGCGCGTATTCGCAGTTTTCAAATGTCACCTGGATGTCGGCTTTACCGATACGCAGGCGAACGTGAAGCGCCAATACTTTGAAACGTACTATCCGCAAGCGCTGGAGACCGCCGCAAGCCTTCGCTCGGCAGGCGGCGATCGCTATATCTGGACGACCGGTTCGTGGCTGCTCTACGAATATCTTGAGCAAGCCGACGCAACTGCACGCAAAAAGATGGAAGACGGGATCGCCGCGGGCGACATCGCCTGGCACGCACTGCCTTTCAGTTGGCAGACGGAGATGCTTGACCGCTCCATGATCGAAGGTTGTCTGGGCTTCTCCGCAGCGCTCGATCAGCGCTTCGGATGCAAGACGATCGGCGCCAAAATGACTGATGTGCCCGGCCACTCCCGCGGCATCATCAGCCCTCTGGCCGCCTCTGGAGTCAAGTTGTTGGATGTCGGCGTCAATCCGGCCAGCACGCCGCCTGAGGTCCCCGCTGCCTTTCTGTGGAAAGACCCGGATGGCAGCTCGCTGATCATGCTCTACCATCGTCACGCCTACGGCGATACGCTTGTCATCCCCAATACCGACCTGGCCATCGAGGTCAATGTGCGCGTGGATAACACCGGGCCGCACACCAGGGAAGAAATCAAGCAGATCTACGCGGGGCTAAGAAAGAGATTCCCCAATGCCACTGTTACGGCCAGCAATCTGAGTCAGGTCGCTACCGCGGTTGATGCCTTCCGCAACCGCCTGCCGGTGGTGACACAGGAGATCGGCGATACCTGGATCTATGGCGTGCCCAGCGACCCGAAAAAAGTGGCTCGCTATCGTGAGGTCGCACGGCTCAGAAAAGAATGGATTGAGCAAAAGCAATTCTCCGTGGGCGACATCACAGATAGAAAACTGCTGGAGTGGCTGGCCCTGGCGCCGGAACACACCTGGGGAACGGACACCAAGCGCTACATCGACTATGACAACTACGAGTCGAAGAATCTGCTGCGGGTTCTGGATCAGCCTGGATACAAGACCATGGAGCGCAGTTGGCAGGAAAAGCGCGACGACATCGACGCAGGTGTGGCCTCTCTACCCGAGCATTTACGTGCGCAGGCAACAACCCGCCTGAGCGCATTGCAAGGCTCTGCGCCATCGAAGCAGGGCCTGCAGGCTCACGCCGTGGCGAAGGACATCGAATGCGAGCATTTTTCTCTGGCGCTGGATTCAAAGACCGGAGCCATCGTCAAACTGCGCAACAAAAAGACAGGCCGCGACTGGGCTTCGCCGCAGCACCCGTTGGCGCTCTTCGACTATCAGACGCTCTCCAAGGCGGACTACGACAAGTTCCTCGACGTTTATGTGGTCAGCAAGGACTGGTGGGCGCCACGCGATTTTGGCAAGCCGGGCATCGAGCACTTCAACGCGGAATCGCGCGACTGGTTCCCCACCCTGGTCAACTGCTGGGTTGGCAAGCAGAAGAATTCAACGCGCATCCTGGCGGAACTGAAGATGGAAGATCCGGAAGGCAAGAGCCAGGGACGCACCGCATGGCCCGCAAGCATGTATCTGGAACTCGTGCTGCCGAATGCGGAAGCGGCCGTGCACGCCACATTCTTCTCCATTGGGAAGGATCCCAATCGCATGCCCGAATCGATGTGGCTGACTTTCGCGCCGGAGGCTCCCGAGGCCAAGGGTTGGTCAGTGCAAAAAGTCGAACAGGAAGTATCACCCCTGGATGTGGTGCGCGGCGGCGGTCGCGCCATGCACGCCGTCACTGAGCATGTGCGCTACCAGGACGGCCGCGGTGCTTTCCAGTTGACTACCCTCGATGCTCCCGTGGTCGCAGTGGGCGAAAGGTCGCCGCTCGACTTCTCACAGGGCCTTCCCGACATGAAGCATGGCGTGCACGTGAACCTCTTCAACAATGCATGGGGAACGAACTATATCCAGTGGGGCGGGGGAGACTGGACGTACCGCTTCACCTTGACGGCAGGCTGAGCAGACTGTATTGAGCCTTGCCGTTATTGAAAGAGACCTGGCGTGATTGGAAAAGAGGGAAGCGGCCTTTGCCCCTCGATGCCAATCACGCCATGTTTTGTTATAAGTCAAAGCTGCCCCGGCGAGAAGACGACAGGTTACGGCTTCTGGAGCAGGGCCGGTGTTCCGGTGACGCGCACCGTCACAATTTCGTGGGGCTGAATCTCGAAGCTGAGAGCATACGCACCGGTGAGCGTCAGCGGCGCCAGGTCGCGTTCGACTGCGTCGGTCCGCCATGCTCCTTCAATATGCACAAGCGGCAATTGCACCGTAACCTTGCGCTCCGGTCCGCCCAGATCGAGGAATCTCAGTATCGTTCCGTTCCCGTCTTCGGCAGGCTTCCATGCTTCCAGCAACAGGTTTGCATCGTCTGCACGCAGGAAGCTGCCTTGCACGGCATCCAGAGGCTCAGGACGATCGACTGCCTTGTCGGAAGAGGTTATCTCATCCACTTCCAGCGGCGTTACTTCCTCCCATCCCTTGCGGCTCTGATCGGACGCGTCGGTCGACGTCGCGCTGGTGATGATGTAGCGGAACTGGAAGTGGCCGCCTTGGGAAGGCCGGTAGTTGGTATGCCAATAGTTGTTCATGGCATACGAGAAGACCCATCCCTTGCGCTGGCCGAAGGTCTCGGGAAACTGCAAGCGCGTGATGTCTCCAAGCGTGACCAGCGGTGCGTCGAGCGGCAAAACTGTTGCCGACGCGCCGTCCTGGTCGACGGAGACCCAATGCTGCACCGAAAACCACTCCACACCCGCGCCCGCATACATATCCTTGGCCGGATCGACGACGCCGTTCTGTATCTCATATTGGAAGCGCGGATGCGTCATCGCAAATGGGAATGCGAAGTATGCTGCTTCGTCGCTGTGAACCTCTTTCTTGTCGAGATCCTCGATGAATTCGATCTTTTTCGATTCATCAAAGAGACGAATCTCACTCGCGATGCGGGGCGTGTTCAGCGTGGAACTCTCCAGACGCGCCACTTGGCCGTAGGGCGTCCGCTCGATGGAAACAATGCGCCCCTGTGCGGCTCCGTGCACGTCGAAGGAGCCCGATTCGTTTGTGACGTAAAGATATTGTCCGAAGTGATAGGGACTCTGCTCGTCCACCAGGGAGCGCTGCAGTTGCTTGTCAAAGATCGCACGCACCGCGCCGGTGGCGGGGTCGAGATCGACGCGGTAGTAGGTATTCTCCAGAGAGGTTGTGTCCGCTGGTTGAGCGGCGGCCGCTCCGGGTTTGTTTCCTTCCACTGGGCGCAACTGGTAGACCCGGTAGCCAACGGCGGGAACATCCTGGGCCAGGAAGCGCACACGGTTGACATCGGTTCCCTGATGAACGAGTTCCATGGGCACCTTCTTTCCTGTGCCGGAATCCACAATCTCTTCATCGCCGCGCAGGTCAGACTCGACCAGACCGCTGCGCGTCCAATTGAGCATGTTGAAGACCACCAGGCTATGCGGGCCGGCGGCAATCGAATTCGCCAGATTGGCCATGCCGCTGCGCAGCAAGTCGTCGGAAGCCCAGTCTGCCTGAATGGCGCGCGAGTCCTTCACTGCGAGCTGTTGAACCGCTTCTTCCGATGCCGGTTCCGCTGTGCTGTCGGCGGAGGTCCAGGTATGTTCGTCCATCAGCACCATGTTCTTCCACATGGCGTCGAATCCGCTTTTGTCCGGAGTTAGCCGCGGATCGACAAGGCTTCCAATAGTGGCGATCTTCTCGGCAGAGGGCGCGCGGCCTTCCGTTCTCCGCTCCATTGCCGCATAGAATGCGTCGCTGGCAATGCCGTCTTCCCAATAAGGGCCGCCATCGCCGGTGACGGTGGGAATGTTCTCGCCCATCTTGCTCGCGATGTGCTCGATGGCCTCGTGAAAGCCGGAGTATTGCAGGCGAGGATACGCATACGTGTCGTTCCATTGCTTGGCCAACTCCGCCTGCTGTGGAAACAGATCAGTGTTCTCCACCTGGGAGCCGTAGATCAGCGCAGAGTCTGCCGTGTAGCTGGGCCGCTCGTACATCTGCAGGAAGATGGGTAGCATATCCTGCCCCGCGGAGACCAACGGCGGCAAGCCAAACAGCGTCCACATCTGGTGGTAGTGGCGCGAATACCAGAACAGCACTTTCTTGTTGTCCGGCCCCTTCCACCAGAAGGGAGAGTCTTCATCCAGACGACCGCGCAAAAGTACAGGCGCCCGGCCATTGTTGCTCCCGGCAATCAGCTCGTGGATGCCTGCTGAAGCCAGTATGGAAGCGTACGACCACGAGTAAGAGGGCACGTCGGTGATGTTCGCGTAGTTGAAGGGCGTGCCGTGCTCGCGGCTGAAGTTGGCGCTGGGGTAGAGGGAGCGGATCAAGGTCTCCGTAGTCGGGAAGCCGGTCAACTCGTTGCTGTATTGCGCGGGAACGAACAACTGGCCGCTCTTGATCGCCTCCATCGCACGCGCCTTGTCGCGGTTGGAACGCGTTGCCAAAAACTGATCCAGGCTCCACATTCCGTCCATGCTGAAGCGAAAATCGGGGTGCTGCTCCATCAGATCCAGCGACTCGTCCACGATGCGGCTTTGAATGGCTGCAACCTTGGCCTGGTAGTCCGTATATCCAAGATCGAAGTGGACGTGCGGCACAACATAAAGGGTCCACTTCTTCTTGGGCTCAATAATCTGTTCAAAGTGGCTTGTGCGGCCATTCGTGCGCAGTACGGCTATCGCCCTGCTTCGAGGCCCATAATCCGGCAGAAGAAACTGGCACTCCTGTTCCCCGAAATCGTGATCCGTCCGCAATGGACTCGTGTAGCGCTTGCCATCCACGGTCAGTTCCAACCTGCCGTCGGCCAGACGTTGGCCATAGCGAACCCGCGCCTCGACGACCTCCTTCAATCCTCCAGCCTCCTTGTAGAAGATGGTCGGCTTCAGCGTCACGGTCGCGGCTGCGGCGTCGAACTTGACGTGAGGGGCGCTTCTCAACTCGATGGCGTCGTAGCTGAAGCCGGCGTCCGGCACGCTCTTTTCCGAGCCTGCCACCGCTGAAAGAGAGACCGTATTCATGCCCTCCTGGTGCAGGTACTGGCCGGGAAAATCGAACTCGACATCCACATGCGAGTAGGCAGGGAAGGAGACGGCGAAGCCGTCCCCCATTCGACTGTCCAACTTCGGATCCAGATAGAAGATTCCGGAATGGCCATTGATATTGACCCCCAGCGCCGGGACGCTCGCATGTTCGATCAGCAGCGAAACGTGCAGCGTGTAGGTTGAGGCTGGCGGTTGACGCATCGCAAATTGAATCGCGCGCGGGGCCGATTCGGGGGCCTGAGGTGACACCGCAACGGGCTGAAATCCGAACCAGGCCTGCGAGGGGTCGCTCTTCCCGGCGATGAACGCGGCGGCCTGCCGAGGGAGTCCGCTGGCAAATTCGCGGGAACTGCCATCGAACGATCCAATTTGAAAGACGATGGCGGCTCTGCTCTTCGTTTGTGCGCCAATAGGCAGTGAAACGGCAGCAAGAATGGCAGCCGCGATGAACCTGGTCGGTCTCATGTGCCTCCTTTATACAGTTAACTCATTGTTGTCATGGAGATTGAGTGATTTTTCACGGCAAAGAAAGCGGATAGTGGCAAACCGCTTGATGAGCATGAAGTCACAAACATAACCACGTAAAAACAGTTTCGATCATATTCTGTGACAGAAGGTTTGACAATCAATCACGAAAGGGCATAGTCTTGGCTCCGATCAGAGCCCGCCCGCCAATTGTGAGTGGAAGTGCATCGGAGCTGCTCGGCACACGGTGGTGGAACCACAGGGCGCAGAACGATTTTGAAGAAGGAGTGCCATCAATGAATGGATTTAAATCCAGGATCACCAGCCACATAAGACGGTTCTGCCTTGGAATTCTTTTAATCGCGGGTATTTACGCCGGCATACCCGCCTGCCAAGCTCAGCTATCGAATGCTCAAATCAACGGGACTGTGCATGATTCTTCCGGAGCAGTGCTCCCGGGAGTCAAAGTGGTATTGAAAAACCAGGAAACGGGAGTCGCAACGGCAAGCACCACGAACTCGAATGGTGTGTATGTCATTCAGCAGATTCTTCCGGGAACGTACACCCTCGAGGCTTCAGCGCAGGGATTCAAAGAGACCCGGCTCGCGCCCTTCGCCCTGGTCGTCAACCAGGCCTCAGTCTTCGACGTAACGCTGAGCGTGGGCACGGTCGATCAGTCGGTCACCGTTGAAGCTGTCGGCTCGGAGGTGGAGACCGCTTCCGCGGAACTCGGCATGGTTCAGACCGAAGAGCAAATCGCCGATCTGCCAACCGGTCGCAACATCAGCAATTTGATGCATCTAACGCCGGGCGTGAGCGAAATCCAGACCGGCCAATCGCCGATTCCTTCGGTGAACGGACAGATCAACAGAACCAGCATTTTCCTGCTCGACGGCATCAGCGACACGGCCTATGTGTACAGCAGCATGGCGCTGCAGCCCATGCCGGAGATGATCGGCGAGTTCAAGGTCGAATCGCACAACGATTCTGCTCAACTGGGCGGCGTGCTTGGCGGCATCGTCAACGTGACAAGCAAGCAGGGAACCAACGCCTTTCATGGATCTGCGTGGGAACTCGAGCAGAACTCGGCATTCAATGCCCGCAACTACTTCTCGCAGCCTGTACGCATCAGCCCCTCCAAGGACCATACGGTTGGCGGAGTGGTGGGTGGTCCGGTTCGCATCCCCAAGTTGTACAACGGGCGCGACAAGACCTTCTTCTTTTTCGGTTATCAATGGGAACGGGGCAGCGCCGAACAGCAGAACACCTACCGTGTGCCGACGCCCCAGGAGTTGGAAAACGGAGACTTCAGCGACTACGGAAACCCCATCTACAACCCGTTTTCGACAACCCAGAATGCAGACGGAAGTTATAGCCGCCTGGCGTTCGACGGTAATAAAATTCCCACTGAACTGATGGACAAGGGCATGGTTGCCTTTGCCAAGACCCTCTTGCCTGCAGCAACAACCGGCCTGATCAACTGCGGCGGCTGCAATGCGATCGACACCAGCCCGTCGCTGGCCAGAACGCAGACCGTCAGTGTCCGTATCGATCATAAGTTCACTGATGCCGATACGATCTTCGGCAGATACTCCGGAACATACAATGTGCAGTCGCGCTCGTGGGGCATCGAGGCCGAGAACTATTTTTACAATGCGAATGTCGATACCACGGCCTTTGGCTGGGTGCACACCTTTGGGTCGAAGTCCGTCATGCAGGTGCAGTATGGCTCGCTGGTCTACTACGCGGATGACGGTGCACGCTTCAATTCGCTGCCTAGGGATTTTGCAACCACGGTTGGCTATTCCGCGAACATTCTCACTCCTTACGAGAACGGCCAAACCTACCTCCCGATCTTTGGTGTGGGTGGGTTCTTCAACGCGGGGGAATACTACGAACACAATCAACCGGCGAACGACTATCACTGGAGAGGTAACTATTCGCGCCTGATGGGAAACCATCTTCTGCAAGCAGGCGGCGAGTATAACAAACTCGGCTACAGCTACAGGCTGGGCCAGACCTACTCCAACTTCTCTACGGCCCAGACGGGCGATCCACAGAACTACGGCGGTACGGGCAATGCCCTGGCTTCATTTTTCCTGAACGTTCCTGACAGCGCCAGCCGCCGGGATGTTGTGGAAAGCATCCCCGGCTCAGCCGGCGAGACCGGCTTCTACATTCAGGACTCATGGAAGGCCATGAACAACCTGGTGATCAATCTCGGAATCCGTTGGGATTATGCCAATCTACCGGCCGCCGGCACCAATGCGGACAACAATAACAAGATCGGCGACATGGATTATGTGGGAGGCAACTATATCCTGCAAGCCATGGCTCCGCCGTGTTCGACGGCCCTCAAGCCGCCTTGCATTCCCACGCCGAATGGCGTTCTGCCGGCACACGTCATCGTCTCGCCGACTGGCAAGATCCTGCAGAACACGCCCTATAACTACCAGCCGCGCCTCGGCTTTGCCTATCGCCTGAATGACAGCACTGCGATTCGTGGCGGCGCCGGCATGTTCTTCGATGACTTCGCGGGCACCACACAGATGGCGCGTAACCCCATCGGCACTTGGCCCAGCCTCGGCTACCAGGCTGCGGCAAATCTGAACTATCCAACCTCCACTGCACTGACACCGGCGATTTCAGGTTTGAATCCTCTTCCATCGGCGATCTTACCCGGGCTTTCACCCTTCTCCCAAGGCGATGGCTGGTTCTTCGATCCGCGGTGGAAGAATCCCTATTCGTACCAGTACAACCTGGGTGTGCAACGACAGCTTACCCAGGGCTACCTGGCTACGCTGAACTATGCCGGCTCCATGAGTCGCCGCACCGATGTTGGCGGCCGTTATAACGTAGCTCCCACGCCGGGACCGGGCGATCCGGTTCTCCGCTACCCCTTCCCGTACATGCCGATCCCCTTCAACTTCGATCGCAGTGTTGGAAAGTCAAACTACAATGCCCTGGAGGCTTCGCTGGAGCGCCGTTACGCCAATGGCTTGGCCATCACCGCCTCCTACACCTATTCCAAATCGCTCGATCTCGGCTCTTCCGGCATGTTCAGCATTGAGGGCTTCTCGGTTGAAAATCCTTACGACTTGAAGCGCGACTGGGGTCCGTCCTCCTTTGACATCCGCCACAATATGGTCGTCAGTTGGGTTTATGAATTGCCCTTCGGAACCGGCAAGAGATTCTCCACGGGAAATCACCTCGCGGACTACGCGCTCGGTAATTGGAAGTGGAATGGCGTCGCCGACTTGAGGTCTGGCGTTCCGGTCAACGCCACCGTCAATGCGGACATCGCCAATACCGGCGACTTCGGCTATGAGCGGCCCGATCTGGTAGGCGATTTTCACGTCAAACACCCCAACAAGAGTGAGTGGTTCAATACCGCGGCATTTGCATCGCCGGCGAATTACACGTTCGGCAACGCCGGGCGTAACATCCTGCGCTCGATGTTTGTCGACCAATACAACATGTCGTTGTTCAAGCAGTTCCCCATTCGTGAGGGCATCTCGGCCGATTTGCGCATCGAGGGCTATAACGTGTTCAATCACACGACCCTGAACTCTCCTGATGCCGAATTGACCGACCTGAACACAACCTATGGCCAAGTGACCAGCGCTTTGCCCTCCCGCAGTGTGCATCTTGGAGCCTACGTTCACTTCTAGTGACAACGCGGTCCCGGGATTTATGCGGTTCATTCATTGATCGCATGACGTTAGCTCTGAACCATGCCGCCGAACTGGCAACAGGTCGGCGGTTCACCAAAGAGGGATCTCGATGAACAGATATGCTCAAGTTCGCATTGCGTGTATGGCCTTAGTCTGCCTTGTGTTCGCCGGCTGCGGTGAGCCTTCCTATCTAGGCAAATCCACCACATCCACCTCTACTGGAACCAACTACTTGACCAACGCAGAGAATACGCATAAGTACATCACCACCACGCTGCTTACGACCTACGGATCGTATAGAATCCAGCCCGGCAGCAACACCTCCTACGCTTGGTACAACGGAAGTCAGATCGGTGCTGATGCCGCGATGGTCACGGCGGCCACCGACCCAAGCTACGCAACCTACATGACTGCGACCTACACCTGGATGGGCAATCTCTGGGACACCAGCAGCGCGAGTGGCGGATATTACGCCGCGGCCAATGTAGATGCATCCAATCCCGGCGGCGGTCAGTATGTGGACGACAACGCGCTGCTCGGCAACGCTTACCTGGACGCCTATGCAGTCTCGACAGATACCAACACGCAAAACAACTACCTGTGGTCCGCCGAGTCCATTGCAGGCTTTCTCATGAACAGCGGTTCTTGGGACAGCACCTATGGAGGCGGCTTCTGGTGGAATACCGACCATACCCTCAAGCCAACCCAGTCCAATGGGCTGGCCATGCAGCTATTTCTCCGCTTGTACAAGATCACGGGCCAGACTTACTACCAGAGTTGGGCCGCGTCGATCGACGCCTGGCTGGAAGCGAATATGTACGACTCCGCCACGGGACTCTACGACTGGGAGATCCAAAATACCGGTACAGCGGCCGCGCCAAGCCCAGGAACTCTCCAGACCACGCACTTCACCTATGACAATGCCATCATGATCGAGGCCTTCCTCTTGGACTACCAGATCAATGGGAATGCGGCCTCACTGGCCAAGGCGCAGGCGTTGGGGACCGCCCTGAACAAGGCGCTCTATATTCCTCAGACTGGCGTCTATCAGTTCAACACCAACGACGCTCGCGTTAATCCCACCTGGAGCGGATGGGGCTCGCAAGCCATGATTCGCCTCTACGAGGCGGACAAGAACGCCAGTTGGCTCAAGTATGCCAAGGGCAACATCGACTTCATCAACACCTACATGCTCAACCCCAACACCGGAGCCTACTACCAGTATTGCAATGTGGATGGAACCGGCGTGAACAGCGACATCGAAGCCGTGGACCAGGCCTGGATGCAGCGCCTCCAGGCTCTCTACTCGCCCTACAGCAGCGTTTCCAGCTCCAGCGGAAATTAGCATTTCAGGGATGTGCAGAGATGCACATCCCTGATCTTCTGCGCTTTCGGTACAGGTTGGCGCTTCCTTTTGAGATATCCCGAGACAGGACTCCCTCTTTGATATTGACCGGGCCCAGTTGGGTAAGATCAGGGGTGCCCCATCCAAAACGCGCATTTTGCGGTTTGGGTGGGGAAGCAAGGAATCATCCTTGCGGGCCGGATCTTTAAGCTCGAACTGCCGATGCAGTCCAGCCGCTACGCACATGCGCGCCAGATGAAACGCGCTCGCGTCTGCACGCACAAACTGAAAACCCGGTCTGGGCGCATTCCCTCATCGGGCGCAAGCCAGGAGCGCTTCGCTTATTGCCAGCAGCGGCAGCACCTTGTGAACCGCTCCGTGCTTGATCGCCTCCTTGGGCATGCCGAATACCACGCAGCTGGCCTCATCCTGGGCAATCGTCATCGCTCCTGCCTGCTTCATCTCCAGCATCCCTCTGGCACCGTCATCGCCCATGCCCGTAAGAATGACGCCCACAGCATTCTGGCCCGCATAACGGGCGGCGGAGCGGAACAACACATCGACCGAAGGACGGTGACGGCACACCAGCGGACCGTCCTTGACCTCCACGTAGTAGCGCGCGCCGCTGCGCTTGAGCAATAGGTGATGATTGCCCGGCGCAATCAGTGCCCGGCCTCGAATCACCGTATCGTTGGATTCCGCCTCCTTCACGGTAATGGCGCACAGCCCGTCGAGCCGGTTGGCAAACGCGCGCGTGAACAGCTCGGGCATGTGTTGCACGATCACGATGCCGGGGGTATCGGCGGGAAGCGTCTCCAGCAGGGTCTTCAGAGCCTCGGTGCCGCCCGTCGAGGCGCCGATCACCACCACCTTCTCCGTCGTTTCAACCATGGCGCGAGTGGCAGGCGAGAGGATGACATCGGCGGTAAGCTTGGGCTCGACCTTGTGTCTGGTCCCGAAAGGGCGCAGCCTCGCACCGGCAGCAGCCTTCACCGCTTCACAAATCGTAATACGGGAGTCTTCGAGAAACTGCCTGGCGCCCAGGCGAGGCTTGGTAACTATATCTACCGCACCGTATTCGAGCGCCTTGAAGGTGCTCTGCGCACCTTCTCCAGCGAGGCTCGAACAGATGACGACCGCGATGGGGTGCTGGCTCATGATCTTTTTGAGGAAGGTGAGCCCATCCATGCGCGGCATCTCGATATCGAGGGTAATTACGTCGGGGACCTGCTCAGCGATCCGCTCGGCGGCCACAAAAGGGTCGCCGGCAGTCGCTATCACCTCGATCCCCGGATCGGAAGAGAGCACTTCGCGTAACGTCTGGCGCACCATGGCGGAGTCATCGACGATCAGCACGCGCGTCTTTTTTCTATCCACGACCACAGCCTCTCTGCTCACTTACGCGGCAATGGCCTCGTAGCATTCTCGCAGCGCGTTGACTTAACCAGGTTGCTGCAGCAACATTTCCGCTCGATTGCAGATTCTGTCACCAGGCACGCTTCCTTTGCCTGCGCGTGCACTTCTGGCAACACCTCTTCAGTCTCTGGCATCGACCCTTCTGTAGAGAGCCGGGGCTACCGGCACCAGCGGAAGATTCATATCCCGCAGCGTCTCTGCGTGACCGACAAACATGTACCCATGTGGAGCAAGGTAATGAGTCAGCTTGACCAGTATTCGCTCCTGCGTGGGCCGGTCGAAGTAGATGATCACATTGCGGCAGAAGATGGCATCGGCCTTCTCCGCGAGGCCGTAGTCGTCCTCCATAAAGTTCAGACGGCGAAACTCGACCAACTGCCGCAACTCCGGCACCACCCGCACACGATTGGAGTCGCGGTTGCGGCTGCGCATGAAGTATTTGTGCTTCATCGCCTCCGGCACCGGGCCTATTCCCTCGTCCGTATAGACTCCCCTCTCGGCCCTTTCCAAAACGGTGGTGGAGATGTCGGTGGCCAGTACCCTGAAGCGAAAACCGGGGTGAGCCTGCGCGTGTTCGCTCAGCACCATCGCCAGCGTATAAGGCTCCTCGCCCGTCGAGCAGCCGGCGCTCCAAATCAATAACTGGTTTCCGTTGCGCGCCGTCAGTTCGGGAAGCGCTTCTTCCGCCAGAAACTCGAAATGACGTGGCTCGCGAAAGAAGTCGGTCTTGTTGGTCGTCACTACGTTAATGAATGGAACAATCTCATCCGTGCGCCCTTGCGGCCCGAACAGGTAGTCGCAGTATTGGGCGTAGGAACCAAGATCGAGAGCCAGCAGGCGACGCTTGATCCGGACTTCAAGCATGGTCTTTTTGTCGGAGCCAAGATGAATACCTGCCTCCCGATAAACCAGATCGCGCAGTCGCGCATAGTCCCGGCTGGAAATACCTTCCTCATTGCTGCCCATAGCATGAACGGGGCGCTTGACGCGCCTCGTTCCCTCCGTTAAGCAACCGCCTCGACGAGCGGCTTGTTGGTTTCCTGCGTGCGGACTCCAGCCAGATCCTCGACCGAAAAGACACGGTCGATGTCCAGAATCATGATGAATCCCGTATCGCGCTTTCCCATCCCTTTGATAAAGTCGGTCCGGATCTGGGTCCCTATGCGCGGCGCCGGCTGAATCTGCTCCGGCTCCAGGTCGATCACCTCTTCGACCGAGTCGGCAAGCGCGCCGATGACGATCGATTCGCCGTCCAGCAAGACTTCCACGACCACAATGCAAGTGTTGCGCGTGCTCTCGGTTTTCGGCATTCCGAAGCAGAGCCGCAGGTCGACCACCGGGACGACGCTGCCGCGCAGATTGATCACGCCAGCCATGAAATCCGGCGTCCGGGGAATTTCGGTGATGGTCGTGAGGTCAAGCACTTCTCTCACCTTCGCCACATCGGTGGCAAAGACCTCGTTGCCGAGTTTGAAAGTGAGATACTGCCGGGTCTCCGTGATTTCGGTAACGCTCATCGTTCAACTCCTCTCATCCTGAAGACAGGGCGCGGATTGCCGATCGATCCGCGCCACACCGGTTAGTAACGCTCAAACTCTCCATCAAGATCATCTTGCTTGTCTTTGAGGCGAAGGTTCACTCCGCTCTTTGCTGCCGTCTTCGGAGCCGATAGGGTCCCACGACCGCTTGGCTTCGACACCCTTGTCGGCGCTGCTTGAACCTGCCTGCCGAATCTCGCGCTCGCTCCTCTGCGCACATGGGATACGTTTTCTTCTCCGGTTTGGAAAAACGCCAGCGCACTCACCAGTTGTTCGGACTGGCCGGTCAACTCTTCCGTGGTGGAGGCCATCTCTTCAGACGCGGATGCATTCTGCTGAATGACATGCTCCAGTTGCTGCAGCGCCTTGTTGATCTGCTCGGCCCCGGTATCCTGCTCCTTGCTGGCAGCCGAAATTTCCTGCACCAGCTCCGCGGTCCGCTGAATCTCGGGTACGAGCTTATCCAGCATCTCACCCGATTTCTCCGAGACCTTCAACGTAGCTGTGGAGAGCTGGTTGATCTCGCCGGCGGCCTTCTGGCTGCGTTCGGCCAGCTTGCGCACCTCGGCTGCTACCACCGCAAAGCCTTTGCCGTGCTCCCCGGCGCGCGCCGCTTCAATGGCTGCGTTCAGGGCAAGCAGATTCGTCTGGCGAGCGATCTCTTCAATGATGGAGATCTTGTCGGCGATCTCCTTCATTGCGGCCACTGCCTCCAGCACGCTCTTGCCGCTCTCCTGCGCATCCTTGGCCGACTTTATTGCGATCTTGTCGGTCTGCTGCGCATTGTCGGCGTTTTGCTTTATGTTTGAGACCATCTCCTCCATCGATGACGAAGCTTCCTCGGCCGCCGCGGCCTGGCTGTTCGCGCCCTTCGACACCTGCATGGACGCCGTGCTGATCAACTGGCTGGCCGACTCCACCTCACCGGCAATCGAGCGGATGTCGGTGACCGTTCGTGTGAGTTCCTCAACCATTCCGCCCAGCGCATGCATCAGCTTGTCCTGCGGAGAACGCTCCCGAATCTCCACTGTCAGATTGCCATGCGCAATCTCCTCAGCGGCCTCGGTGATATCGTTCATGCCGACGATCAGCGCATTCACGCTGTTCTTGAAAAGTTCAAAGTCACCATTGAAAGTACGTGTATCTACATCCGGAATATCGCCCTTGCTGATTCTTTCAATGCTGCCGGCCGCGATATTCAGCGGCCCGATCACTGCGTCCAAGATGGCATTTACGCCGCGCACAATCTCGGCATAGGCGCCTTTGAACTGCTCCGGCCTGCCGCGTTCGGAGAGATGGCCACCCAGGGAAGCGTCGGTCAAGCGCCCCAGTTCCGTCTCCAGTCCCTGGAGAACCGTTGCAACATTGTTCACCGCGACCTTCATCTTTTCGTGATCGCCCTGGTAGTTCTGTGTAATCAGTTCGTCGATCCTGCCGTTTGAAATCTGGGCAAGGACGCGGTTGCCTTCGCCTATGGGCAGCAGAACGGCATCCAGCATCTCGTTGACGCCCTCGATCATCTCCCGGTAGGCGCCGTCGAATTCGGCTGCCCTGCCGCGCTCGGAGAGGTGGCCCGCCTTCGACGCTTCCACCAGTCGCATGATCTCTTGCAACACCGGAAGCGTATCGCCTCTTGCAATCGTGCGGGCGCCGCTCAAGCGATCCCTATCCCCGGGTCTGTTTGCACCATGTCCCTCGCCGGCGCCCTTCGGCCCCCGGCCTTCCCCTGCCAACTTATTCTTCGGCATGAAACCTGCCCTTGCCTTTCACTTGTATTGGTTCTCATCCATCCGCTCGCCCAAAGGTCCGGAACGTGAGACGCACAAGAATCAGTTGGTTGAATCGATGTTGACAGGCACTGGAGTCCTTTCCCGCACCCACGGAATTCCGGAAAACTCTTTGGCTATTTACTTTTCGAGTGACTGCTCCCCATGGCCGCTGGAGGGCCGTGCGCCCACGGCGATTTCGCACGCAGCGCATCCTTCACCAGCCGGTGCGGATCGAGGATCAGTGCCACGGTTCCGTTGCCAAGAATGGTGGCGCCGGAGATGAACTGCACATGCCGGTAGACGCGGCCCAGGTTCTTGATGACCGTCTGGTGATCTCCGAGCACCTCGTCCACGACAAAGCCATATCGCCCTTCCTCCGTCTCCACCACCATGATCTGTTCGATCTCCGGACGTCCCGAGGAGACATTGAAGTATTCGCGCAGACGGATGTAGGGCATCACCTCTCCGCGCACTACGGAAACATGCTTGCCATTGGCCTTTGCGATGTCTGCGCGTGTCAGCTCGATGCACTCCAGCGTGTTGGCCAGCGGCATGACAAAACTGGCATTTCCGATCTTCACGAGCAGTCCGTCGATGATGGCCAGGGTGAGAGGCAGGCGCAGCGTCACGCTGGTTCCATGACCGCGCTCGCTGGTTACGTCGAGAGTTCCGCGCAGGCTCTCTACGCTCTGCCGGACCACATCCATCCCCACGCCGCGGCCGGAGATATCGGTCACCTGCCTGGCCGTGGAAAAGCCTGGCTCAAAAAGCAGCTCATAGATTTCGCTTTGGGCCAGTTGCTTGTTGGCGGAAACCAGACCCTTCTCGATCGCCCGATTGAGCACCGCCTCCGCATCGATGCCGCCTCCGTCATCCGCGACCTCGACCAGCACGCTGGCGCCCGAGTACCGCGCAGACAACCGGATGTTTGCAGTGGAACGCTTGCCTGCGGCGGCGCGGACATCCGCCAGCTCAATGCCGTGGTCCATGCTGTTGCGGATCAAGTGCATCAGCGGATCGCTCAACCGATCGATAACCGTCTTGTCCAACTCCGTATCCGCGCCCTCGATGGTCAGCTCGACGTCCTTGTCCAGATCCCGCGCCAGGTCATGCACCAGCCTGCGAAACTGTTCAAAGGTGGCCCGGATGGGTGTCATGCGGATATCCATCGAGCTTGCGCGCAAGGACGAAGTCAGCCGTTCGATCTCTTCCGATACCGAGGCGACTTCGGGATCGTCGCGCTGAGCCGCGATCTCGCTCAACCGCGCCTGCACTGTCACCAGTTCGCCCACCAGGTCGACAAACTGGTCCAGTTTGGCCGCCGGAACGCGCAGACTCGACGCGTTGTCGGGCGTGTCGTAGGTGCGGCGGCCACCGAATGCACTGCGCTTGTCCTCGAGCGCCTTCACCGTCGCGTCCGCCGCACAGGAGGCCGCTGGAACTGAAGCCGGCTCGATGGTCAGTTCGCAACAACCCTCAACGAAGATAAACACATCCCGAATCGCATCCTGTCCGGCAGAAGTTGTGAGGACCATCTCCCAACTGATGTAGCAGCGCTCCGGCTCCAATTCGCCGATGGGCGGAACCGCCGCCATGCTGGCCGTGACGCGCAAATCGCCCATTTGCTTCAACTCGCGCAATAACAATAGGGGGTCAGCGCCGTTCAACATCAGCTCGGCCCCCGGAGCAAACCGAATTCGCCACGCGCGTGCCGTGCCGCCGGCGTCCGCGGGAGAAGCCGCCTCTACTTGTGAATGGGTCGCGCTACTTGCAGACCCTGCCGTCAATTGCTGGACGCTGGCCAGGATCTCCGCGCGAGCGCTGCTTCCCGTCGCATTGCCGGACTCCTCCTCCAGCATCTCCTTGATCTGGTCGAGCGCAGCCAGGGCCAGGTCGATCAGATCGGCGGTAATGGCAAGCTGCCCGTTGCGCACTGCATCAAACGCTGTCTCCAGGTGGTGCGTGAACGCTGCCAGGTCATCAAACCCGAACATGGCCCCCGACCCCTTCAGGGTGTGCATCGAGCGAAAAACCCGCCCCACAAGCTCCAGGTCGTCGTGTTTCTCGTTTAATTCAAGAAGCGTCGATTCCAGCTCGACAACAATCTCACGAGCTTCTTCACGAAAGCCTTGCTTGAAGCGATCGACGGAGTTCTCTATGGACGTCATTTGACCCTGCTCCCCTGCCCGGAAAAAAGAAACTCCTCGAAACCAAAATCGGCGAGGTCGGAGGTAATCTCCGCCGGAAAGGTCTCCGCGAACGAGAAATTCAAGTTTGATATCTCTGCTTCGCGGCCGGCGGCCCAGAGCAGTTGCACGGCGGCCACATCAAGATAGGTCACGCGTCGCAGTGAAATACTCACTTCTTTTTGCGACCGAAGAGCCAGGAGCAGAAGTTCCTTCAACCTCGCCGCATCACCGGTAGAGGTTGCGCCCTCCAGGCAAATCACACTCTGTGTTTCGTTCTCTTCCAAGACCAGCGACACGATCGGTTCCTTCCCCGGACCCAGATCCGGGATGTGGTACTGTGACTCAAATCCGTTTGCACCTTACTCGGGATCACTGCCAGACACATGCTGGCCGGAGTGCATGGTCCCCTCTCAGTCATGAAGAGCAGAAGCAAGAGCTGCGCGGAAACGACTCTCTCGAACCTCAGAGAATCAGGCTCACAACAGAAGTCCTACTATCGGCAGGTCTACTCATAAGTTGAAGTTATTTTTCACCCTCAGTGTTACTCCGTCCGGCATAGCATGATTTAGATATAACTCATCCAAAATGGATTTGTTTAGAATCGTTTTAGCTCGCATAGCATCGCATTTTTTAGATGTAACTTGTCCAAATTTAGTTTGGCCCCGACCTCTCCCTGGCGCATGCCCAACTAGGTGCTGGACCGGCCTTCGCCGCCGACCTGGTGGCAGTCTACGTTCTGGGCCGCCGAAGAGAGCCAATGCTCGCACAGTAACCAGCGTGGAAGAGCCGTCAAGAACTCTCTGCCGGCGCTGAGGTTATACACTGGTGGTTGACGCGTCAATCGTCGCCTTCGTAACATCTGGCAAGGGCGCGGGACATCGGCAGTCCATCGCCTTGAATGACATCGATCGCGGCAGACAGCATCGCGCTTGCCGAGAATGATTCTCGAAAAGGTCGCGCGCCAGGCTGGCGCAAATGCGGCGACCGCCTTAAGCTGTAGACTTATGTGCGGCAGATACGGCAGACGAGCGGACAAGCAGCGCATCGCGGAGTGGATGCAGACCCACAATACCGGCGTCTTTGATGACTCGTATTTGGCGCCTTCCTACAACGTCTCTCCGCAAAGCTTGCAACCTGTGGTCAGGTTGAGCAAAGAGACGGGCGAGCGCGAGCTGACGATCATGCGTTGGGGTTTGATTCCGTTCTTCGCGAAGGACGCCAAATTATCTTACTCGACGATCGACGCCCGCGCCGAGACGGTCCTTACGAGTCCGGTCTTCCGCGAGCCCATGAAGCGCCAGCGCTGTCTGGTTCCTGCCGACTTGTTCTGGGAATGGAAGAAGATCGATGCGAAGACAAAGCAGCCATACGCGATCGCCATGCTTGATGATTCGCTGTTCGCTTTCGCGGGACTTTGGGATACCTGGATCGATAACGCGACCGGTCAAGCCTTGGATACCTATTCTGTCATCACCACTTCCCCAAACGAATTGATCAGCGGCCTGTCGATCCATGATCGCATGCCCGTCATACTGAATCGGCAGGACTATGAGAGATGGTTGGCCCCCGCCCAGCCGTCGCAGTTGCCGATTGACTTGTTGAGGCCATTTCCGGCAAAGGAAATGAAGGCGTGGAAGGTGGGCTCGGCGGTCGGCAACGTAAGGAACAATCATCCGGAACTGCTGATCCCAACCGAATGAATCCCAACAAGCGAATTCTGAATGCGCACATTGCGCCGTTAGCGTCAATTAAGATCCACTACGTAAGCGGAGGTCCCTTTTGTGAATCAGAATTTCGCCGCAGTGATCCTCGGTGGTACTGGCCAAGTCGGCAGCGCGGCGGTCGCGGAACTGCTCGCAATTCCGGAATGCCGCGAAGTGGTGATGGTGACCAGAAAGCCCATTGCGCCGCGATCGCGGGTATGCAACGTCGTTCTTGATACCGGCGCCGCTGACTTTACCGAGCGCACCGCCGCCCTTGCTCGCGAGGTTTTGAGCCAAGGCCCGGTCAGCGCCGTCAGTTGTGTGGGTGTCGGTTCTGGATCGATGCGCTGGAGCGAAGAAGAATTGAGGCGGCTTGAGGTCGGCGTCGTCGGGGCCTTCGCCCGCGGCTGCCATGACGCCGGAGTCGCCCAGTTTTGCCTGCTCTCTGCGGCGGGAAGCACAGCTCGCAGCCGGTTTCGCTACGTGCGAGTCATGGGCATGAAGGAAGATACCGTGCGTGATGTCGGTTTTGCCCGCCTCGCCATATCTCGCCCCGGCATCATTGTCGGCAACGCTCATACCCCGGCCTGGGTCGGTTGGTTGGGAAGCCTCGTGCCTGGATCGTTTGGCAATATCGATCAGCGCATTCTCGGTCGCTCCATCGCCGCAGAGATAGCCTTGCACAGTGGAGAGGCTGGTGAAGTCATCCGCGAAAATGCAGCAATGAAAACACTCGCAGCCCAACTCAGTAGCATACTTTAGGAATCCTTGCCTCCGTCCTCCTCATCGGTAGGTGCTGATTCACGATGAGAAGCTCACAGATACGCTGTCGCAAAGTCTCATTCCCTCTCGACTCGCTCGGGAACGTTTCGGAATCCTCGATCAGACGTCTCAAGCGCTGAATCGCTAGAAGCGAGCAACAATCCCTGTGCCGAGCGTGGCATTGTTTTGAATGTTCCGATGAGCATTCGGCATTTGCGTTCGCAACCAGTCGGCTTCAAAGGCGCGTATTGCGAGACGGCGATTGATAGGCAGATTAAGTCCGCCACCGGCGCGAACCGCCAAGCTGTTAGCAGCCGATTGAGATCCCGCAGGTCCCGGAAAGACACTGTTCATGCCCCACGCTTCTCCCAGCAAAGCGTGGCAAAAAACATCGAATCGGCGGCTCGCCGGACGCCACGTATAGCGCGGTCCGAAGGTGACAGTTACCATGTCCAGTCCGACACCAGAGCTGTTCATCTGCGCCGCGTGCATTCCGGCGACATCGGCGACCACGCTCCACTGGCGATGGAACCTGGTTTGCACTTGGACACTGCCGCCTTGCATCCAGAATTCGCTGCCGGCTACGATGTTGGCGAGAGTGCCGTTGTAGGTGACGGCCACCTCGGTGGTCGATATTGTGTTTGCCGGACTTGGAGCCTGTCCCCAGGCTGTGAGTCCGGCCATTATGCATGCGCCCACAAGGAGCGCCTTTCCATGGAACGAGATGCGCATCTCAAGCTCTCCTTGTTTACTGCACGTTGAGGGTTACTTCGGTCGAGCGCGACAGCGTGCCCGCGGTCGCGGTCACGGTCACCGTTGTGGCCTGTTGCGAATGGCCGAAAAATCCGCTGCCTCCTCCGCAGCCGCTGATCCCTGCCACTGCCGCTGCGCTGGCAGCAAGCAACAGCAAAAGAGACGCTGTCTTGCCAAGCCGTTTGCCAACGCGCCGCATGTTTCCCGCAAAGGGCAACAGCAGAATGCCCCACAACACAGGCGGCATCTTACTGCTCGGACTTTCGTTCCGGCTCGTCGCCGTCGCAGCCGTCGTGATGGACATCGCGATGCTGGCGAACGAAGTGTTAGCAGGCAACGACCACGACGTGCCGGTCAGCTGCGTCCAGGTGGACGGAGCGATGGTCACCGTCGCGCCCGCGGGCAGTCCGGTTACGGTCAGCATTGTCGATGCAGGCAGAGACGGGCCGCTGGTTGGAACGATAGCTAGCGTATAGCTAGCCGCCGCTCCAGGAAGGACAGTTTGCGTCGCGCTTCCCGTCGTGTTGAGTGCATAGTCGATGACCGTCAACGGCACGGTTTGCGTGGCGATGTTGTAGTCGGTGATGTCGTTGGGCGTGAAGGTCACCGACAGCGTCTGCGCTCCGGCGCTCGGCACAATTCCGGCCGCGGGCGAGTAGGCGTACGTTCCGGCGATACCGCTGACACTTGCGCTGAGTTGCGCGTTGCTGAGAGGCGTTCCGTAAAGGATTGGCGCCGGCTGCGTCCAGGCGATCGCCGGAGTTGCCTTTGTGGCCGTGCCGCTCAACGGAATTGCGGCTGTGATTCCTCCGGAAGCAGTGATGTCCAGTGTGCTGGCACGCAGCCCAGCCGCGAGCGGCCCGAACTGAATGGTGACCGTGCAGGTGGCCTGCGCCGAAAGTGTTGCCGGGCAATTCGTGGCCATCGGGAACTCCGCTGCGTTTGTTTCGCTGATAGTCAGGCTCGTCAGTGACGCCGAGGCACTCGTGTTCTGGATGGTGATCGTTTCGCCGGTGCTGAGGGTTCCGACCGATGTGGCTGTGAAGCTCAACTGCGAACTTGAAAGGCCAAGCCCCCCAGGAATCGCAGAGGCAGACACGGCTATGACGCCGACATTGGAGTCTGATGAAGTGCTTGCAGTCTCATTCCGTGTGTTGGCAGACCTGACATCCGGCGACGCGTTAGCGCCCACTGCGCCGGAGATACCAACCCTGCCGGTAATGGCGCCGGTTGTCACAGGCGTGACAGAGATGCTCAGTGTGCAACTCGTTTGATTGGCGATCGTGTTGCCACAGTTGTCGCTCTCGCTGTACTCGCCGCTCGCGGTTATCGAGATGTTGGATATGGTCTGACCGGTATTGTTGGTCAACGTTGCGGTTTGCGCTCTGGAAGTAACATTCAGAGCCTGTGCGCCGAAGTTAAGAACCGGAGGAGTTAGAGTCAGTCCGACCGGGCTCCCGTCGCCTTCGAGTGCAACCAACTGCGTTCCGCCGCCGGCGTTGTCTGTGATGGTGAGTGTGCCGGTGCGATGACCGAGCGCGGTGGGCACAAAGTTGACAATCAGAGTGCAGCTCTTGCCCACTGCAACTGTCGAGCCGCAGTTATTGATCTCAGCGAAGTCTCCCAGGATGCCAATGCCGCTCAACTGCAACGGTATGTTTCCTGTGTTGGCGATGGTGACAGTCAAGGGCGTTCCTCCGGCTAGCGAGACTACGCCTGAGGGATCATACGGGAAGCTGCCAAAGGCCATGCTGGTTGGATAGATGTTGACGCCCGCCTGCTGGCCCATGCCGCTGAGCGCGATCTCGTGCACACCGTCGACGCTGTTGTTGATTTGGATCGTCCCGGTACGCATGCCGACTGTTGTCGGGTTCATCGTTACGCTTATGACGCAATAGCTTCCCGCGGCAACGGAACTGGAAGCGCAGTTATCCGCTTCAGCAAAGTCGCCACTCCCTGCGATCGTGCCAACTTGCAATGGCGCGGATCCCGTATTCGAGACCGTTACGGTCTGCGCCTGGCTCGTCGCTCCCACCGCCAGGCTTCCGAAGAAGAGCGTAGAGGGCGACGCCGCGATGCCCGGCATCGTACCTTGTCCTCTAACCGTGGCCAGTGTTGAAACCGTCCCAGTGGTGTCGCCGATTGCCACCGAACCGGAGAGACTACCGGTTGCCGTGGGCGCAAAGCTCACGCTGATTTTGCAGAAAGCTCCCGCCGGCAGTGTCGTTGGGCACTGGTCCGATTCGGTGAAGTTGCTTGAAACCGTAATCGGGTTGAGGGTCAACGCAGACGGACCAGTATTCGTTACTGTCAGGGTTTGCGCGAGGCTCGTTGATCCAACTACCTGTGCGCCGAAAATGCCGAACGAAGGCGCAACCGACAGGCCCGCGCTCACGCCCTGTCCTTGCGTCGTGATGATCTGCGTTCCCGCCGTATCGGCGATGGCGACGGTGCCGCCCAACGATCCGGTAGCCGTGGGCGCGAAGAACACGTTGACGCTGCAACTCGCGCCCGGAGCAATCGAACCGGCGCAGTTGGTTGTATCGGCGAAGTTGGCTGACGGCGTGACCGAGTTGATTGTGACCGCACCCGATCCAGAGTTGGTGAAGACCACTGTCTGCGCCAACGATGTTGTGCTCGGGAGTTGCCCCCCGAACACCAGCTGCGATGTGCTGAGCGACGCTCCGGGAGAAAGACCTGCGCCGAGCAACGCGGCGGTTTGTGTGCCGAGATTGTCGGTGACAACAAGGGTGCCCGATTCAAAGCCGGCAACTGTCGGAGTGTACTTGACGCTGATGGTGCAGCTTGCGCCGGGATCCAAGGGTGCGCCGCAGGTGTTGGTTTCTGTGAAGTCGCCCACTGCCGCAACGCCGATGCCGGTCAACTGCGCCGCTCCGCTATTGGTGAGTGTGGTGTTGACCTCGAAGCTGGTGGCGCCGATCAGCGTGCCGGGGAACGTGAGCGCGCTTGACGACAATGAGGCACCGGCCATGGCGCCCATGCCCGAGAGGCCGATGACCTGGCTGTTGCTGCCGCCGTTGTCGGTCAATGTAATTGTGCCGGCACGAACCCCGGTGGCGCTGGGAGTAAATGTCACCGCGATGCTGCAATTGCTGCCAGCTGGAACAATCGAGCAGTTATTGTTGACAGCGAAATCACCGGTCGTGGCGACGTTGGAAATCACCAGGCTGGCGGTTCCAGTATTCAGAATAGTAATGCTCTGACCGGCGCTGGTGGTCGAGACCGCCTGGCTGCCAAAGCTAAGCGAAGCCGTCGAAACCTGAATGCCTGGGACGGTACCTGTTCCGGTCAGTGGAACCGATTGCAAGCTCCACGGCGTCGAACTCGCGATCGTGAGTGACCCGGTGCGCACGCCCGCTGCGCGAGGCGCAAAGGTTATGTTGACGCTGCAGTTACTATATGGGGCGATGGTGGGGCAGTTGCTCGCCGCCGCGAATTCGCCGCTGGCTGCGATGCTCGCCATCGTCGCCGTAGAACCATTGGGATTGGTGATGATCAGCGTTTGAGTCGGGCTGGAAGTTCCAACCGGCACGTTTTCAAACGACAGGCCAGCCGCGTTCAGGGCCAGCGGAGAGAGGACAAAGATGGTTTGAGTGACTTGTGCGGCTGCCGAGTAGTCGGTGCTGCTGTTTTGGTTCGCCGCCACGACGACTGTGCCCGCGCCGGTAATCGTCAGCGTATTGCCGTTGATAAGTCCCGGACCGCTGACCACGCTGAAGATTACAGGATTGCCGGAAGCGCCGCCTGTTGCGATAAGCGTAATCGGCGAGATGCCATACGCCACCGGCGACACAATCGGTGCAAAGGTGAGAGCCTGGACGGCCTGCGCAATCGTGAAGTTGACCGAAACGCTCTGCGCAGCGCTGTAGTTTGAGGTCGCTGCTTGTGAGGCTTGAATCGTGCAGGTTCCGGTGGAAACTACCGCGACGGTGCTTCCCGAAACCTGGCAGACCGCAGGCGTGAGCGAGGCATAACCGACGGAAAGGCCGGATGTCGACGTCGCACTGAGGGCAAACGCCTCAGAAGGCGAATATGCGTACGTTGTGACGATCGGTGCGAAGGTGATCGTTGACGCCGCTGGACCGACCGTGAACACCTGTGGGCTCCCAGGGGCAGCCGCATAGTTCACGCCCGCTGCCGCACTTGCCGTCAGAGAGCAAACGCCGGCCCCAACAAAGTGCACCACACCACTTGTGACCGTGCAGATGCCCACAGAATTCGATATTACCGAGGCGATGCCGTCACCACTGTACACAATGGATAGCGTGAAACTGCCGCCATAAGCTGCATTGGAAGGCAGGTTGCCGATACTGATCGACGGCGTCGTCTGGCTTACCGTGAACACCTGTGGGCTGCCAGCGATAGCCGCATAGTTCACGCCCGCCGCCGCACTCGCCGTCAGAGAGCAAATGCCCTCCCCAACGAAGTGCACAACGCCGCTCGCGACCGTGCAGATGCTCGTCGAGTTCGAAGCCACCGACGTAGTGCCGTCGCCGCTGTAAGTGAGCGCAGGCGTAAAGCTGCCGTTGTACGTGGCGTTCGACGGCAGGTTGCTGATCGAGATGGTCGGCGTCGTCTGGCCAATCACGAATGTCTGTGCGCTGCCGGTAATCGTCGTGTAATGGGTGCCCGCTGTTGCGCTGGCTGTCAAAGAGCATGTGCCCACGCCGACATAGTGCACAACGCCGCTCGCGACCGTGCAGATGCTCGTCGAGTTCGAGGCCACCGACGTTGTGCCGTCGCCGCTGTAGGTAATCGAAGGGATGAAGCTGCCGCCATACACCGCGCTGGACGGCAGGTTGCTGATCGAGATTGTCGGACTAGCCTGACCAATCACGAATGTC
>Ga0224529_1000305_pt1 | contig 38672 bp, 33 predicted proteins | sample CBST50metaG_FD_179893 | JGI IMG/M metagenome (GOLD analysis project Ga0224529, IMG submission 179893) | Peat soil microbial communities from Stordalen Mire, Sweden - C.B.S.T50 | ecosystem: Environmental > Terrestrial > Soil > Wetlands > Peat | place: Sweden: Norrbotten County, Stordalen Mire...
ACGGAGACCTTCCCGACCTCGCAGTGGTTGGGTTGGAGCGCTACCCGGCCCAGGTGCTACACACCCCCGGCCATAGCCAGGGCTCAATATGCCTGCACTTTGCCCCGCTCAAGCTGCTGGTAGCTGGCGATACTCTTTTTGCCGGCAGCGTGGGCCGCACCGATTTGCCGGGCGGCAATTCCGCGCAGATCATCGACTCGATTCACTCTAAGCTGCTTGTATTACCGGACGAAACCCGCGTTCTTGCCGGTCACGGCCCTGAGACTACCATAGGCCAGGAGCGCCGGAGCAATCCCTTCCTGCGCTCCCGGTAAGGCTACAACTCTTCATAATCTATGGCTTGACCTGCACTACCAGATCTTCCGCCAGCTTGAAGTGCACAATCGACTCGGCTGGAATGTTGATGTCGCCGTTGCCGGTTAATCCCGCCACTGCGGTTCCTGCGCCACCACCCACCAGGCCGCCCACAGCCAGCCCAACGCCGCCTGAGGCTACGCCGCCCACCAACATTCCCAGCCCTGCTCCGCCCGCAATCCAGCCCGCCGAGCGGCGGCCTTTGCCCTTTTTGGTGCGCACTGAATCGCGTGTCGCTAGCGGATACTCTGCTCCATTCAGCGTCAGTGAGGTCAAGCGCAGCTCCAGGATCGAACTGCCTTTAAAGTGTCCACGCTTGTGAGACGCAGCCACGACGCCGCGCACATGCGAGAGCTTCGGAACCAGAACGCTATTGTCCGCAGCCAGCACCGGCTCCACCACTTCGCCGGTAAACCTGTCGCCGACGCGGCTGGTCTTTACGCTAATCCGCTGATCGATCCGGATGGCCAGGGTTGTGCCCGCCGGGATGCCCACATTCACTGGAACTGGCGGCGGAGGAGGCAACTGAGAAACCTTCGGCTCCGAAACTGCCGGAAGGGGCGCTCCTGGAGTGGGCGGTGTCACCGTTGTCGTGACCGCCGCAATCTTTTGCCCGGCTGCGGGCGGCTGCACAATCGACGTGGTCGTGGCCCCATTCTTGTCCACGGAAACCACCTGCTGCGGCTGCCCGGTCGCGACTGCTTGCTTCTGCGCTTGATCCAGCGCCAGTTCCTGCTTGGATTTGCAACCCCCAAGCAAGGCCACCATCAGCACAAACGCCAGCACGGGCACACGCCCCGTACGCATCAAAAAGCTGAAATTGAACATGTTTTAGTCCTCTTATAAAGCATCAGCATTGCAACACCGATTAGCCTATAGAACAGCTCAAAAGACCAAAAATGTCTGTACCAACTTGCTCATGCCATGAAGCGAGCCTTATTTCAGCGGCGGGCTTTGACCGCAGCCAGGTGCATGGTGCCGCCCGTCTCCAGTTCCCAGATCTTGCCGTGCCAGTGCAGCTTGTTGCTGGCGTAGCTGGCAGCCCAAAGGAAAAAGCCGATCAGGTCGCGCAGCGGGTAAAGAAAGGCCAATTGCACGGCCAGCTTGCTGCGCACCACCATGCCGCCCACAACAATGGATTGAATCATCTTGAGCAATACGGTGAAGGCCAGCAGTTCCACCCCAAGCCAGACGCGATGATCCAGAGCGCCCCCGACGAGCGCCAGCAGACCATAAGGCAAAGCAAAGGTCAGTCCAGTCCCTAGATGCCCCTTGGGAAGCGAGAATCGGGTGCTGCGCATCCAACTCAATTGGTGTTCGATTGACTTGGTGAAGCCGGAACGTAAAATCAGGTGATCCACAACGTGACTGGATAGGGCCACGGTTTGCCCACTCGCGGCCACCAAATAGCCCAGCATGAAGTCATCGGCAGCGTAGCTACCCATGCGTTCGAAGCCACCGAAACGGGCGAGCGAACTCTTGCGTACCGCCGAAGACGGCCCCAGCGTGAAGTGAACACCCTCAAGCATCTCCGAGACCAGCACGCCCGAAGTCATTTCAACCGACATACCCAGCGATTCCAGTCGCTCGCCAAAGCCCCCATCGATCGGATTGCCACGGTAAACGCAAGTGGAGGCGCCCACTTGTGGATTCTGAAACGGGGTCACCATTTCGCGCAGATATTGCGGTGAAACAGGCACATCCGCATCGGTCATCACCAGCAAATCATGCTGTGCCGCCTCGGCCATCAAGTGCATGGAATAGCAGCGGGCATTCATCCACGGCGGCTCGCCGGAGTGCAGAATAGTGACCGGAATCCTGGGATAACGCGCGGCCAATGCGCGAGCCATCTCCAAGCCGGAATCATCCGCGCGGCGGGCGCAAAACAGCAACTCGTACTGCGGATAGTCGAGCTGAAAGTAGCCCTCCAGGCACTCTTCAAGATAAGCAGGAGAGCCGTGAAGAGGCTTGAGCAGGCTGACCGGGGGCAATGCGGAGTCTGCCATCGGCGCGGCGGGCGTTCTAGCGTTGAAGCGAACCGCCGCAATCAGCACTAGACCCAGAAAAATCGTAGAGGTGAGAATGCCCAAAATGGCGATTCCGAACGGGATTGCGAGAAAACTGGAGAACATAGGCACAACTTTGCAGAAGAATTTGTCTTTCCGTGGCTGCCGTGATTGTAGCCGAACCAGAGGTGAACTGTCTTCGACATCCTGAGTTCCGTAAGTCGCCCCGTCTGAATGGTGCTTTTCGCTCGAAATCATGCCCGTAAACAAGTAATCATATTTGATAACTTTTATCCAGTTACCTTTTATTATGCGGTGCTATATTACGGACAGTTACCAGATGGTCACTCTTCGGTTCCATATTTCTTTGATTTGTGCAGGGGTATGGGAATGAGAAGATGTCATCATTTGACCAGATCAAAAAACAGGAGGATTTGCATGACACGTACAGCTTGGGTAATGCTGGCAGCCACATTGCTTGCCAGCTCGCTAACATCCAAAGCGCAGGTATTCAAGGATACCGGTAGTCCCCTTCATGGGCATGCGTATGCCACTGGAACTTTAATTGAAAGCGGCGTATTGGCTGAAGAGGTGCTTATTGTTGATGGAATCAACAACGACCGCAACGTAATCCAGGCTGCCGAGCTATACAACCCCATCACAGGAACGTTTAGTAACACGGGAACCACGAATCATGGACACGCTTATCATACGGCAACATGGATACCGACAATAAACAAGGTGCTCATCGTTGGCGGTAAAAACAATGATGGTCAAGTCGGTCAATATGCTGAACTCTACGATCCAACCACTGGAGTGTTTACCGATACAGGAAGCACAAATCATGGCCATTCAGAACACACGGCAACGTGGATATCAACTATAAACAAAGTACTCATCGTCGGCGGTAAAAACAATGATGGTGAGGTCATTCAATATGCTGAACTCTACGATCCCACTACTGGAAAGTTTACCGATACAGGGAGTTCAAATCACGGCCATTCGGCTCATACAGCGACATGGATACCTACCATCGGGAAAGTGCTTGTCAATAGCGGTTACAATAACGATGGTGTGGTGTCACAAGTTGCGGAGTTATACGACCCCACTACAGGGATCTTCTCTGACACTGGAAGTCTCCACCATGGCCACGCTTGGCTTTCAGCGACTTGGATACCTACTATCGGGGAGGTGCTTGTCAATAGCGGCTATAACAACGATGGATCGGTGTCACAAACTGCGGAGTTGTACAACCCTTCTACTGGAACTTTCTCGGACACCGGGAGTCTTCATCATGGGCATGCCGTGTTCACTGCGACTTGGATTCCAACAGTCAAGAAAGTGCTTGTTAGCAGTGGTTACAACAATGATGGTGAGGTCGTCCAAAGGGCGGAGTTGTACGATCCCTCTACAGGAACTTTCTCCGATACTGCGAGTCCTAATCACGGCCATGCAGCCCATACGGCTAATTGGCTACCGAACGTAAATAAGGTGCTCATCAGCGGCGGCTTCAACAATGACGGCGAAGTCGTTCAAAGGGCGGAGTTGTTCTTTTTCGAGTCTGTCGCTCATTAGTGTGGAAATGAGTGTTATCTGCCTGTGGTGAAAGTTGTTTTTGTGAAAATAAAGATTTGCAAGTGGTTTACAATCAGCTTGTTACAAATCTTGTTTTTGCCGAATTTGGACTTTCACTACAGGCTTATTGTTGATTCGCACCGAAAGCAATGCGACTCCATGCCCTATTCTTTTCGTGTTCGTTTTATAGTTGAAAACTATTCAGCAGCCTGCATCTTCCCCCCCGGTAGCAGTTGAAAGGCCTGACCTCGCCACAGGATGCGGCTACCAAGATAACTAGCCACCCAAAGACCGAAACCCATTAGGTCGTGAAGCGGGTAGAGCAAAAGTAGGTCGAACCAGTTCGGGTCGCAGACCACCAGTCGGCCAACAACGATCGAGAGCGCCAAGCGCGTGGCCACGCTCCAAGCGAAGAACCACAACCCCAAACCCGGATGACCAAGCGCTGTAGACAGCGCCCACGCCGCGAAACCAAACGGCAGGCTGAAAGTAAGGGCCGTGCCGAAGTGTCCTTTGGGCCGCGAAAAGCGCGTGGACTTCATCCAGCGATCTTGGTGCCTAAGCGAGGAGATGAAACTCGAATTAATGACCATGTGGTCGATGGGGTGATGGCTCAACACCACCGTCTGGCCTAGCTTAAAGACTTCATTGCCCAACACGAAATCATCGGCGCAAAGATTGGCTGCTACATGAAAGCCGCCGATGCGGCAAATGGAATCACGACGAAAGGCCATTGTCGGTCCCAGAGCAAAACGCATTCCCTCCATGGCGCGGGCTGCCAGCACGCCAGCGGTCATCTCCACGCTCATGCCCACGGCTTCCAGCCGCGCCCACAGTCCTCCATCGACTGCCACGCCGCGATAGGGGCAGCATACCGCTCCCACTTGGCTCGCGGCGAAGGGAAGCGCTATGGCGCGCAGATACTCGGGTGTCACGCAAACATCGCTATCGCTAATGACCAGAATCGAATGCGTTGCTGCGGCTTCCATCCGTTCCATCGAGGCTACTTTGGCATTGACATAGTCAGGCTGGCCACCGGTTGAAAGAAACTTCACCGGCACGTGCGGATAGCGCTTCGCCACCCGTCGCGCTATCTGCAAACCGGCGTCGTCCTCGGCATGTGCACAGAAGAGGATCTCGTATGCTGGGTAATTCTGTTCGAAGAAAGTGACCAGATATGCTTCCAATCCAGGTTCAGCCCCATATAGCGGCTTCAATAAGGTCAAAGGCGGAGTAAAACCGGGCTGCTCCCGCAGTACGTCAAGAGCTACCTTCCGTTCGTGCAGATACCTCAGCGACGCCATCAACACCATGCCGGCAAAGATGGAGGAAGTCACAAGACCGATGATGGCTAATCCAAGAAAGACGTATAGCATACAGGCTTCAATATACATGTCACGGACGCGGAATGAATGCTGACAAATCCCATCCGCTTGCGAAGCCCCGGCCTCCGGGTGCATTCTTACCCTGACATGAAAGCCATCCAGTTTGACCAGACAGGCGGGCCAGCCGTATTGCAGTTGGCCGATTTGCCCATCCCTGAACCAGGACCGGGGCAGGTGTTGATCCGCGTCGAAGCAGTCGGAGTCAACTTTATCGATATTTATTTCCGCAAGGGTGTGTACAAGGCTGTCCTGCCTCTCACGCCTGGCTCGGAAGCGGCTGGCACCATTGAGGAGTTGGGCCGGGGAGTGAAAGGATTCGCCACCGGCGATGCGGTGGCCTCTGTCAGCATTCTGGGAAGCTACGCCGAGTATGCTCTGGTTCCGGCGACGCAACTCATCAAGATTCCCGACGGGGTGAGCATGGATCAGGCAGCGGCTGCCATGCTCCAAGGCATGACCGCCCACTACCTGTCTTCCTCGACCTTTCCCTTGAAGCCCGGCGACACCGCGCTGATTCACGCCGGTGCGGGTGGAGTCGGGCTCCTGCTCACCCAAATGGCCGTGCGCCGGGGTGCGCGGGTCATTACCACCGTCTCCACCGAGGCCAAGGCGGAGCTGTCGCGCGCGTCCGGTGCTTCCGATGTGATTCTCTACACCCAACAGGACTTTGCCAAAGAAACCAAGCGGATCACTGCGGGCAAGGGCGTCGACGTGGTCTACGACTCGGTGGGCAAAACCACTTTTCTGGAAAGCTTGAGCTGCTTGCGTCCACGCGGGCTCCTGGCTCTGTTCGGAGCTTCAAGTGGGCCGGTTCCCCCGTTTGATCTGATTCAGTTGGGGAGCAGTGGTTCTCTGTTTGTCACTCGCCCCACGCTTCGACACTACGTGGCTACCCGTGCAGAACTGGAAGAGCGCGCTGGCGAGGTGCTCAACTGGGTGGCCCGAGGCGAACTGAAGCTGAGAACCGAATTTATCTATGCACTCACCGACGCCGCGCAGGCCCAAATTGACATGGAAGCACGGCAGACTACTGGAAAGATTCTCCTGGAGCCATGAAACGAGGGGGAATATGAATAAGATTTCGATTACCCCCGAAGACCGCGTTTTTGTGCTGACTGGGGCGGGAATCAGCGCCGAGAGCGGCCTGCCCACTTTTCGCGCAGAAGACGGCTTATGGGCAGGAAGCCAGGTCGAGGATGTGTGTACACCGGAGGCTTGGCAGCGCAATCCCTGGCGCGTATGGGAGTTCTATGCGGCGCGGCGCGCGGCTGGCGTCAAGGCCCAGTCCAACCCGGCGCACTTGGCTCTGGCGGAACTTGAGCAGCGTTTGGGTGATCGCTTTTTCCTTTGCACCCAGAACGTGGACGACTTGCACGAACGTGCTGGTTCAGAACGTCTGGTGCACATGCACGGCGAATTGAACAAGGCTCACTGCGAAAATGATTGCGGGCAGCCGCCGGTAGAGGATCACGCAATTTATCGCGACTTGAGTGAGGTGGGTCGCTGCGTATGCGGCGGGCGCCTGCGGCCCCATATTGTTTTCTTTGGCGAGATTCCGTTACAAATGGAGCGAATTCAGCAAGAGATAGAAAAAGCGACCCTGATGCTGGTCGTGGGCACGTCAGGATCGGTCTATCCGGCAGCCAATTTCGTCCATTGGGCCAGGCAGAATGGCGCACGAACCGTATATGTCGGGCCTGAGTCGCCCTTGAATGCCGCGGCCTTTACCCACGTGGTTCTGGGCAAGGCGGGCACTGCCCTGCCCGGTCTTTTCGATGCCCCGCAACAGTAAACCCGGACTGGGAAAAACGGACGCGGCACGGAATCATGGAAGATTGCCGACTAACTCCCCCTGCTGTTCAATGTTACATCCATGTTAATATCGAACACTAAGGAGTTGGCTGTCTGTGGCGAATAGCCGCGATGCCTACCACAATGTATCTCTATCTGATGCGCCACGCCAATGCTGGCATCGCCCGCGGAAATCCGGCACTTGATGCCAAACGCTCCCTGATCAAAGAGGGCAAGGAGCAGTGTATGTTGATGGCACGGGTCTTAAGCGCGCTCAATGTACAGGTGGACATAGTTGCATCAAGCCCGCTGAAGCGTGCCCTGCAAACAGCACAGTTTGTGGGCACGGAATTGGGCTATGAGTCGAAGGTTGAAATCTGCGATGCGCTGAAGCCTGATGCCAACTACGCCGACTTTCAGCAGATGCTGGCCGAGTATGCCGACCACGAAGGCGTGCTTGCGGTCGGGCACAATCCCAACCTCTTCAAGTTCCTCGGCCACCTGGTTTCAGGTAATGGCCCAGCTGCGATTCGCATGAGAAAAGGCTCCGTGGCGCGTGTGGATATGGGATACCATCCGCCGCTGCTCCAGTGGCTTATCGATCCGCGCTCGGCGCGCTTGATCTACGCCAGTGCGCCCAAAAACGCGCTCCCCAAGTCCCTCCGCAAGTGAGCAAATAAACTCATCCGCGCCCCAACACCAGCCCTCTTATTCCGGCCTGACGCTGAAGCGCATCGTGCGATAGTCGAAAGTGTAGGCCCGCAACTGGCTGAGCGCATCGATACCCAGCATCCCATAGAGATCGTCCAAGGCCGCCGAGCCCACCGGCTGAGCAAGCACCTGCACATAATGCACGTTGACGGTGTTTTCCCCAATCGTTAGCGGGAGCGTCTCAAGCACATAAGCTGCTTGAGGCGGTAGCGTCTGCGAGCCCGGAACCGAGAACAACTCCATTTTCTGGTTATTGAAATCGCTGGCGTGCTCGTCAAAATAGCGCGAGGTCAAATAAGTCTGCTGACCGGCGGCATCGATCCCAAACATCCGTTCCCTGCCCTCTTCGCCGAGCGCCACAATCAACTGATCGCCATCGACAAAAAAACGCGCGCCACTGATCAACCGGTCGTCGGGGCCGCTCTTGCTCACTTGCGCCGCCGGCCGCACCTGGATGGTGGCGTCGGCAGTGATGGTCAGGCTTCCCAGTGCGGCAAGCGCCGGATAGCCCAATACGCCTTGCACCTGATACCGCGAAACTGGAAAAGCGTAGTCGGCGTCCTCAAAGACAAATGCCGTCATATTGCGCAGAGTAAGCCGCCCGCCAATCGTAAAGCGGGGAACCACGGCCACGTGAACCTGAATTGTACGTCCCGTGAGAGTGTGAATCGTGGCCGCCTGCTCGGAAACCTTGAGTCCAACCTCTTTGGCCTGCGAGCGCGAGATCAGGTTGAACGGCGCCGTCGGATCAAGCATCCAGGTGTGTGGCCGAGCGTCCACAAAAACGGGGATATCGGTCAGTCCTAGCGGGTTTCTGCTCACTTGAAGCATAAAAGGATCGCAGGGTTCGGCTGTCATTGACGGATTCCCTGCGGCTAAAGGCAGCAGTTTTAGCTGCATCTCGATTTCGTCGCGCTCGTCCGCACTGAGCTGGGCATCGACCCGGCTGGAAAGCGTTTGATAGGCTTGAGCTGCCTTTTTCCAATCACCCAGGCGAAGATAATCCTCCGCCAGAGCCTTACGCAGAATCTTTTCCTGGCTCTTGTCCCCGCTCGCCGCAACCTGTTCCACCAGAGGCTCCAACAACTGGATCGACCCCTTCGCATCGTTGTCCCGATTGGCCAGGATGCCACGATAAAACTGAGCCTGAGCAGGGGGCAGCCCGTCCAGTTGGCTTTCCAGAAGATTGAACTGATGGTCGGCCAGCAGGTTACGAAGCCGAACATCCGCGTCGAGGCCGATTGATGTGCCGGTATGAACCTGAGCTCCGGCACCGGGTTGCTGCGGCTCAGTAGGCGGCGGAGCCTGCTGCGCCACAATGGGGACTACGGCCAAGGCTAGTGCGCAGATTGTCACCGTCCGGGCGATCTTTCTACTTTTCCGTGCTTCTACTCTATGCAAGCCGTTCATACTGTGTACGAAGGTATCAGATTTGGGCAAAGCAAATGAGGCCGATAACCGGAAGGCGTATACCAAATCTAAAGACCTGGACCTGTGCAATCCAAAAAGGCTTTTCCACCATGCAGAGCAAACGGTTCATTCCAGGAATCTTAATTGTGAATCTCTGGCACCATTAGACTCTCTTTACGGTCTTGCCGTTACACTGAAAGGTAGATATGGCGCGAAGAACAATCGAACATTACGAGATTCTCCGTCGGCTCGGTGCCGGTGGCAGTGGTGTGGTTTATCTGGCCAACGACACGCTCTTGCAGCGGCCAGTGGTACTCAAGATCTTGCGCACCGGCCTGCTTTCTGCCGAGCAGATGCGCACCACGGTCTTGCGCGAGGCACGGCTGGCCTCGGCCATTGAGCACCCCAACGTCTGCGCTATCTATGAGGTAGGCGAGAGCGACAACGAAGCCTACATCGTGATGCAGTACGTGCCCGGCCAGTCGTTGGACCGGCTGATTGCGCGCGGACCCGCCAGTCTGCAACTGGTGCTTTCGGTGGGCATCCAGGTTGCCGACGGTTTGCAGGCCGCCCACGCGCTAGGCATCTTTCATCGCGATCTGAAACCGCAAAATGTGATGCTGACGGACGGCGGTTTGGCCAAGATTCTGGACTTTGGCCTGGCGCGGCGTTTGCAGCCCGAGGACGCCCACTTCGACCCTTCCAAGCCTGGCTTGGCCAAGGACGCCTCGGTTGCAGCCACCTACACTGCCCGCGGCGGCACCATCCGTTACATGGCTCCGGAGCAGTTCGTGACCGGGCAATCGAGTGTTCAGTCGGACGTGTGGGCGCTCGGTGTCATTTTGTATGAGCTGACCAGCGGGCAACATCCCTTTGCCCGGCCCGACGCCGAAGATTTTCAGGCGATTCGCGCCATTCAGTTCTCCAATCCAGAAGACTTGAGCGAAATCGTCCCCGGCATTTCCCCCGAGCTGAAAAGCGTGATTGCTACCTGCCTGGAGAAGATTCCCAGCGCGCGCTATGCTTCAGCCGCCGAGGTCCGTGAAGCGCTGAAGACCATCATGAAGGCGCTACGCATTGAAACCGGCGTAATTCCTGGCGAGGCGGCCGCCAACCTGCCCACCACCGGCGCCGAAGCGGAAAAGCGCACCACCGGTTTTCTGTCGATGCTCGCCGAGCGTTTCCGCGAGTCGGCGGCTGACCGCACCCCGCAAAACTCGCTGGTCGTTTTGCCTTTTTCCAACCTGGGAGCCACGGAAGTAGCCCCGCTCTACGGCTTTGCATTGGCTGACGCCATTGCCGCCCGTCTGGCGCGTATTCCGGCTCTGGTCGTACGCCCGTCAAGCACTCTGATGTCCGTGCCCATGGCGCAGATGGACCCCCTGGCGGTGGGCAAAAAGCTGCTCGTGTCGTTTGTGCTGGCGGGCAGTTTTCTGCGCTCCGACGAGGGCTTTGACCTCAACTGGCAACTGCTCGACGTCAGCGCCCAAAGCGTTCGCTCAGGCGGGGCCATTCGTGTGGCTTCGCTCGATTTGATCGCCGTGCAGTCGGAGATTTCAAACGAAGTTTTTGCCGCCCTGCATGGGCTTTCGGCTGGCGACCAGATCGATGCGCCGCGCTCTGGAGGAGTGGCCAAAGAAGCTTCCCTGCCCGGACCGGTCAGCGAGGAATATCTCCAAGCGAGCGCCTTGCTCAGTTCCTTCATGGTGCGTACCGGCTCGCGCAGCGACCTGGACCGGGCTCAGGCGCTCTTTTCGAGCGTCACCGGCACGGATCCTGAGTTTGCCGCCGGATGGTGCGGGCTAGGCATTGCCGAATTGCAATATGTGCGCCACGGCTTTGGCGGACAGATTCACGTCATGCACGCCCGCCGCGCCTTCGACGAAGCGCTCAAGCTCGACCCTGGCTCTGCCGAGGCCAATCTCTATCGCATTTACATGCTCCTCTCTCGCGGCGAAAAAGAGTCCGCTCGACACGGCATTGCCAATCTGCTTGCTTCCGCTGCCAACGACTGGAATGTGCACATGGTGGCAGGCATGGCGTTGCGCGGCGACGGTCTCTTCGACGAAGCCTTGGTCGAGTTTAACCGCGCGCTTAAGCTGAATCCCGCCAATGCGCCCATTCTTTATAATCACCGCGCCCGCGTTTATCACTATCAGAATCAGATCGAATTGGCCGGTGACGAACTGGCTAAAGGGCTGGCCCTTGAGCCGCGCCATCCGTTGCTCCGCACCTCGGCCGGTTACCAGCAAATGCGCCTTGGCAACTTGCATGAGGCCATCGAGATTCTTGAGTCTGTGATTCACGACGACGCGTTGATGCGCATCGCTGTGCCCACCCTCGCCATGTGCTATGTGCAAGTGGGCGAACGGGAACGAGCTGCCGCCCTGTTGAAAGACGACACCCTGGCTGCCGCCGAGGCCGATAGCGAAATGGCCTATCGACTGGCGACTTATTTCGCCGTCGAGGGCGATTCCTCCGAGGCACTCCACTGGCTACGCCGCGCCATCTACCTGGGCAACGAAAACTATCCCTGGTTCCAAAAAAATCCGGCATGGAACAATTTGAGAACCAACGCAGATTTTGAGCGAATTCTCGAAGATTTGAAAAAGGGTTTTCGCAGGAACCAGAAGACATGGAAGCGCCTGCTCGAACAGGTTCCCTCTGAAGGCGAATAGGTGGAAAGCAATCGAAAATTGCTTTTTCCGGGAATAGCCTACCTCAACCGCCCACAATTTCCGCCGCCAACTTCAGAGCCGCCGCGGCCACTTGGTCCATGTTGTAGTAGCGATACTGCGCCAACCGCCCTAGAAAAACCACATCCGGCTCGCGCGCAGCCAGCTCTTGATAGCGCAGATAAAACGCCTGGTTGGCCGGTCGCGGCACTGGATAGTACGGCTCCCCGTCGTCGTTGGGGAACTCCTTCACAATCGACGTACCCGAATGCTGCTGACCTGTAACATGCTTGAATTCAGTGATCCGCGTGTACTCGTGCTCGTTAGGGTAGTTGACTGTGGCAACCGGCTGAAAGCGCTCCACGCCCTCCAGATGCTCATGCTCGAAGCGGATCGAACGATAGGGCAATCTTCCCAGCTTGAAACCAAAATATTCGTCGATGCGACCGGTAAACACCGTCAACCGTGGCTTCATGCTCGCCCGCACCGCCGCGTAATCCACCCCCGTCAATACACGAATCCGTGGATGCGTCAGCATTCGCTCAAACAGCGCGGTATAACCCTCGACGGGCATTGCCTGATGCTTGTCGGTAAAGTAACGGTCGTCACGGTTGGTTCGAGTAGGAATCCGAGCCAGCACGGTGGAACTCAGTTCCGATAGATCCAGATTCCACTGCTTGCGCGTATAACCACGGAAGATACGGTCGCAGAGTTCGCGGCCCACCGCATTCAGCACGACGTCTTCGCTGGTGGCAACTGGAGTTCTATGCTCTCGCACCCCGACCAGAAAGCGCTCCACGCCAGCATCATCCAGTTGCAGGCCATACATGCGGTTGATCGTGTCCTGGTTAACGGGCAGCGGGTAGAGCTTGCCTTCGAGCGAAACCAGCACGCGGTGTTCGTAGGAACGCCAATCCGTGAACCGCGAAAGGTACTCAAAAACCGCGTCGGAGTTGGTGTGAAACAGATGCGGTCCAAAGCGATGCACTAATACTCCGTGCTCGTCCGGATGGTCGTAGGCGTTCCCTGCCACATGCTCGCGCCGATCAATGACCAGCACCTCGCGACCGGCGCTGGCTAGCCTCTCGGCAACAATCGCTCCGGCAAAACCGGCTCCAACCACCAAAGTATCCACGAACTGCTCCTGCATACAGATGACGGATTACGGGTTACAGATGACAGTACAGTCTCAAAACTGTCCTCTGTAACCTGTCATCTATTCAGAGGTCTGTCGGTCCACAGCGTCTTGTCTGCGATCGACTGGACGGAATAGAGACGGCCAGCCAGCAGTTGCTCGGCCTTGCCCTGCTGAACGTCCTGGGCAAAGAGCCATTTACGCTCTCCCGTTCCCCATATCTTTGCAAGCTGTTCCTCGCTCAGAAAAATATCGGGCGCATCCGGATAGCAGGAGCCCCACACCATCGACGAGCCCTCTCCGTGCGGCGAGCAGCGTTCACCCACCAGAAGCGACGGCTTATGAAAAAAGCTATGTGCATAGAACGTCACGGAGGAAGCGTCCGACTGGTCGCCAAAAATAATGAACGAGTCCGCTGGCGAGCCCTTCTGGATCAGCGTATCTGCAATCTGTTTGGAACTGAGCATTGGCTCAAAGCGGGCAAAGGCGATGTGCGCGGCAATCAGGAAGACGGAAGCGGTAATCGCCACCGAAACGGTCGCGGCGATATGCTTGCCCTTCAACCGCAAAAGCCAGCCCACAGCCGGACCGATCAGCAAGGCCACTGCGGCCAGAATCGCGGGCAGGCGCAGGGCTGCAAACGACGGTCCGGTCAAATCGAAAAGGTGTGACATGGAGAGCGTGTAATCACCCACCCCTCGATGCGCCAGCAAAGTGCCAATATCGCTAACGAAAGGCAAGTTGTGCGACTCCCACAGCCCCCAGCCGAGGGCTGCGGCGGCCAGCACTCCCACCACCGCAAACAGAGCCTGTGCGCCAGTCAACCATGCGGTCGAAAGCAGCGGCTTGCCACCCTCGTTTGTGCTATTCTCCTCGATCCCGGCCACTACCCCGGCAATCAGAATCAACAGCGGTGCCCAGGCAGGAAATGTGTAGTATTCCTGGTTGGTTGAGAGTGAAAAGAAAAGCAGAATGAAACCCGAAAAGATGCTCAGCAGCCAGATGGTGCGCACCCGGAACTTGAGCCTCAGAACGTAGCTGGCTACGTCTTCGCGGGCGGCGTGGTCCAACAGGAAGTCCACCGTCAAACCGGCGTCGCGGTGCAGGTGTTGCAGCCAGCGGCCACGCGTCTTCCAAGCCGCCACCACCAGGGCCGGCACAAACAGGCTCCAGGGGAAAAGCCAGACCAGATGCAGCAGCCAATAAGCGGAAAACGGCAGTTTGTTGTAGTCGTGCGGAAAACGCTCGCCCAAGAAGCGAAGGTAGTGTTCATTGACGAAGTAGAAGTACCAGAACCCGTGAACATTTCCAATCGTCGGGTGGTTGCCGATGGGAAAGCCATGATCAGGATTGGCCAGACCAGCCAGAATGTGCCACGGTGCGGCAATCGCAAAGAAAACCAGCAGCCCGCTGAACGGTTTCATGTCCCGCCAGCGCCGCCATTGCCCGCTCAACATCAGCAGTGGAATCGCCGCGGCGGCAAAGAAGATGGGCGCAATCAGCCCTTTGGTCAACACGGCCAGCGCGAGCGAAGCCCACATTCCATAAAAACGCAGAGGCCGACTGGATTCCAGGCCTGTCAAAAAGCAGTAAAGCGCAAACAACAACAAGAAACTCAACAACGCCTCAGGAATGGAGAAGCGCGTGTACAGAAACGGCCCCACTGAGGTCAACACACCCAAAGCCGCGTAAAGTCCTGCACGCTTGCTCCAGGCGCGCCCAGCCCATAGCCACGCCAGCCAAGCGCAACCCAACAGAGCCAGCGCATTGGGCAGGTGGGTGGCAAAGGCATTCTCACCAAAAACGCGATAAAGCCCTGCATCCAGCCAATAAGGCAGCGGAGGCTTTTCCAGGTAACGCAGGCCGTTGACCTTCAACGTCACCAAGTCGCCGCTCTCGGCCATGTGCTGCGCGGCCTGCGCGTGGCTGGCGTCGGCGTCGTCCAACAACGGCGGCGTAAACAAAGAAGCAAGCTGAACGGCGGCAAAGATGACCGCCAAAAGCACCCATGCAGCCAGCGTGGAAACAACTGGCTGGGGCCGATTCTGCGGAGCGGATTGGTTTGTCATTGTGGGAAAGGCCATTGCTACAAGGATAACAGCAGCTTTCGCGCACCATCTCGCGGGGTGAGCGCAGTGTGGCCCACTGCACACAGTGCCGCAAGAAAAAATGGGCCAAAAATATTTTTCGCGATTCGCTTTTTATTCGCTATAATGCGCCCATGGCTGTTACACGCAGACAAAAAGAAATTCTCGACTTTCTCGATTCCTTTGTAACCCGCAACGGCTACTCTCCTTCCTTCGAGGAGATCGCACGCGGCATGGGGCTGAAGAGCCTGGCAACGGTACACAAGCACATTACCAACCTGGAAAAGAAAGGGATGCTGGACCGCGTACACAACCGCAGCCGCTCTATCGACGTGCTGCCGCCCGGCTCGCGAACCCGCTCCAGCGACCGCTTGCCCTTGGCTGGACGCATAGCCGCCGGCATGCCAGTCGAGGCCATGGAGACCTCCGAGACCATCTCCTTGCACGATGTCGTGGGCAACCGGGACGTCTTTGCCCTCGAAGTCCGCGGCGACTCCATGCGCGACGAGCACATCATCAGCGGCGACTATGTGTTGGTGGAGCGCACCCGCACCGCCAGCCAGGGCGAAATCGTGGTGGCCCTGGTACATGGCGCCGAAACCACGCTCAAACGCTTCTACAGCGAGGGCAACGTAGTGCGTCTGCAACCAGCCAACGTCGAAATGGAGCCTATCTACGTACCTGCTGCCCAGGTCGCCATCCAGGGCCGAGTGCTTGGCGTCCTGCGCAAGTACCACTAATTCTCGCGCATAAAAAACGCCCATCCGTCTGAGACGGATGGGCGTTATGTGTAGACAAAATAAATTGCGAAAAATGCCCTAGAAATACACCGCCGACAGACCCGAAGTAGCTTTGGCTGATGAGATTGGCAGGCGCGGTGAAGAAAAACGCCAGCAGCAGCCCAGGTAGAAACACCCCTTACGCTTGATTTCCCTAACGGTTTTAGAGGTACTCAAGACGGCCTTCTGCAAATCCGCAAGAACGGATGCGAAAGTTTACTCCGCTGGCTCTATTCAGGCGCCTAGGACATTTTTCCTGTTGCAGTAGAGCCACCTCACCCTAGCCGCAAAAACAAAGACGCGGCGAGGATGGGGCACCCTCACTCTACACCTTTGGGAGAACTGCTCTAACGGATGTTTCGCGGTTCCAATCTGAAACCAGGGACGGTCAAAGCTATTTGCGAAAAGGCATGTTTTTAGGCCAATCAGGCCAAAGCCTTTCTTCAAGGGCTAAAAACCGTTGATTCTGCTTGGCTTATAACACGACTAAAGTCGTGCCTTTAAACACGCCGACTGATTCAGAGCTTCCTAGTGCGCGGCCTTGGCGGTGGGCTTATCGGGCGCAAAGGTAAAGACGGCAGACTTAAGCGGCTGATTCACCTTGACGTTAAAGTAGACGCAGACCCGCGATTGGCCCGAGCCCTCGTCGAAAACCTGCTTCAGATTGACGCCGCGCTCGGTATCGACCCAGATGGTAACCTTGGGAAGTTTTTCGCGAATGGCAGGATCTTTGGCGACCAGTTCCAGCTTCTCGGTCTTGATCCTGGTGCTGCCGTCGAGCAGGGTCTCGGAGCCAGCGTAGGTGATCTTCCACTTCTCTTCAAGGTCGGCGCCACTGGCACCGAAGCCGAGCATAAAATAGCTTTCGTATTTGCTCAACTGGTTCAGCGCGGTCACCTTGTTTTGATTGCCGCCTTCAAAGAGCTTGAAGGCACCGTTGGAGAAGGTGTAGACCTTTTCGGCGGGCTTGCCATTGTTCACGTGGATGTGCGCCGCCATGCGGAATTTGGCACCGGTACGCTCGTAATAAACTGTTCCCTTTTGCCACTCGTGGTCGGGGAATGGGTCAGTTTGGTATGTGTCAAACTGAAAATCAGCTTCAGTCGAGGTGAATTTCTTGGCCGCGGCGTCCAGTTGGCGCAGTACACGCTCCTTGTCGTCAGCCGCGGCGGCAAACGAGGGCGTCAGCAAAAACAACGCAATAAAAGCAATGAAAATAAGATTTCTTGCCCTAGACATAGGTTTTCTTGTCCTTTTGGGGTGCGCCTGTGCGCGGGTGGATGCGGAAACTATTTTTCCCTACTTTGAACGGACGGATTGATACACTTTTAGGTCTCAGAAACGAGCCCCTGGGGCACACGCAGCTCTAACGGCGGGCCCAGACCTTCCAGACCCAGTTGCCCTCGGCGTCTTGCGCGGTCTTCCAGTTGTCCACCGAGACGGCGTCGCCGGTGACCGGCTCAATGGCCTTGCGGAGAGCCTTCTTCACCGCTTTGTTCGGAGCCTGAGTTTTCAGGTCGAGGCTAACGTCCGCGGCTTGCACGGTGACAATCAAGCCGCGATAGCCGTCGCCGGTCACCTGGATTGGATGCTGCGGGCCTGCCGCACGGGAAGGCTTGTCGCTGTAATTCCACAGCCAAGGCGAGATGAAGATGAAAACCAGAATCATGGTCACCATCACGTCATAGTGGAAACAGCCGCGGGGATAGGTCCAGTAAAAATAGCTTTTGAGAATTTTTTTCATTTCATCCTTGCCGTGTAATACGCTCTAGCCCGCCCATGTAGGGCTTGAGCGCATCGGGAATCAGAACCGAGCCGTCGACCTGCTGGTAGTTCTCGACAACGGCCAGCCAAGTGCGACCCACGGCCAGTCCACTGCCGTTCAATGTGTGCACAAACTCGTTTTTGCCTTTGGTGCCCGAGGCCTTGAAGCGGATATTGGCGCGCCGCGCCTGAAAAGCCTCGAAGTTCGAGCAGGAAGAGATTTCGCGATAGAGCTGCTGGCCGGGCAGCCAGACTTCCAGGTCATAGGTCTTGGCCGAGCTGAAGCCGGTATCGCCGGTGCAGAGCAACATGCGGCGATAAGGCAGCTTGAGCGCCTCCAGAACCTCTTCGGCGTGGCGCGTGAGCCGCTCGTGCTCGGCCTCCGACTCTTCAGGCCGGGTAAACTTGACCATCTCCACCTTTTGAAACTGGTGCTGGCGGATAATGCCGCGGGTGTCGCGACCGGCGGCTCCAGCTTCGGCGCGGAAGCAAGGCGTGTAGGCCGTCAGGCTGATCGGCAAGCGCGCTTCGTCGAGAATCTCGTCGCGGTAAAGGTTGGTGACTGGAACCTCGGCGGTGGGAATCAGCCAGTGGTCGCTGTCCTTGAATTCACCGCGCGCAACGGCCTCAGCGTCGGCGTCGGAGCAGCGGAAAAGGTCTTCGGCAAACTTGGGCAACTGGCCAGTGCCAAACAGACTCTTGCTGTTGACCATGAAGGGCGGCAGCACCTCGGTGTAGCCGTGCTTGGTGGTGTGCAGGTCAAGCATGAAGCTGATCAGCGCCCGCTCTAGCCGCGCCCCCGCGCCCATGTAGACCACAAACCGCGCCCCGGAAAGCTTGGCCGCGCGATCAAAATCCAGAATGCCGAGTGACTCGCCCAGCTCCCAGTGCGGCTTGGGTTCAAAGTTAAAGGCCGTCTTCTCGCCCCAGGTCTTGAGAACGACGTTATCGGCCTCCGATTTGCCGGTCGGCACTTCGTCGCGGGTCAGGTTGGGAATGCGGGCCAAAAGCTTGCGTAACTGGTTGTCGAGGGAGTCCGCAGTCGCGCCCAGTTCGTCGAGCTTCTCCTTGAGGGCACGGGTTTCGTCCATCACCGCCGTCGCGTCTTGCCCAGCTTTCTTCAGCGCGCCGACCTGTTGGCTCAGTTCGTTGCGGCGGGCCTTTAACTGCTCAGAAAGCGTGATGGCCTCGCGGCGGCTCTGGTCCAAGGCACGGAAATCGCCCAGCAGCACAGCCGGGTCGGCCGAGCGGGCGCGCAGTTTCGCTTCCACCAGTTCCAGATTGTTGCGTACAAATCCTAAGTCGAGCATCGCTCTCCTATTTTACTCGAAGGAGCAGCGAAGCTGTATTTTATGCAATTTCTTTGCCGTGAGGTGCGAAAGATGAGGGCATGAACGATTATGTTTTTATCGATCCGGCCTTCAAATTGGGACCTGCGATCCCACCCAGTTGGCCGTATTAATCGCGCTGCGGAAAAAGGGCTGTTTGCGGGTGCAATGATCGAAAAGAACCCGCAGGGGCTAAAGCCCGTCCTTTATTGTCAACAAATTACGGCCCGACTAAAGTCGTGCCCTTATTACAAAGCCTATCTTGATCGAGTTTTTCCGCAGCCTGTGAAGCCGCCCCTTTCAATCTCGGCTTTCACCACAGACTGTTAGCTGTCCTTTTTGGCTTTCTGGAAGAGGAAGGCCAGGGGATGCAGAGGAAAGAAAGAGCGGCCATGAGGCGGAAGTTATCCGCGCAGGCGAGGAGCGAGGACTGCTGCTGCACGTTGCGGTAAAGAGCGCCGAGTGCCTGTGGCATGCCGGCTCCGGCGTTGGCGGCCAGGTAGTTCTGATGGCTTTGCGCATCGCGAGCCGGTGCGGAGGCTGGCTGAGGCGGGCGATATGACCAAGGGCACGATTCAGCGGCGGCTGATGGGGCAAAACGGCAGCTCGATCGGAGAAGACTCGGCGTTTCTGCTGGAGTTTATTTGGACTTCGCTGGCCAAAACCGTGTGCTGAATTTGAACCGGGTTTTGCACACTTGGGCCGGTACGCTTCCTCGGGCGGCTCCATGTACGATAGATGTGGATCGCCCATGACTGAAAAGAAAAATCTCTCACCCGAAATTCTCCTCCACATCGCCAAAACGCTCAACCTGCCCCTGCGCGGGCTGGTGGCTGTCATTGAACTGCTTGACGACGGCGGCACGGTGCCCTTCATCGCGCGCTATCGCAAGGAAGTCACCGGCAACCTGGACGAAGTGCAGATTCTCGACATTGAAGAGAAGCTGGCCTATTTTCGCGAATTGGAAGATCGCCGCGAGAGCATTCTGGCCTCCATCGCTGAGCAAGGCAAGCTGACCGACGAGCTCAAGGCACGCATCGATGCCACGCTCGACAAAAGCGAGTTGGAAGATCTTTATCTGCCCTACAAGCCCAAGCGCCGCACCAAGGCCACCATTGCCCGCGAAAAGGGATTGGAGCCCCTGGCAACCTATCTATGGGCGCAGCAGCCGGGCGAGCAGCCGCTGGAAGTTTTTGCCGCTACCTTTGTCAATGTGGAGTTGGGCGTGGCTACCATGGATGAGGCTCTGGAAGGCGCGCGCCACATTGTTGCCGAGTGGATCAGCGAAGACGCCGATCTGCGCAAGGCGCTGCGCACGCTGGTCTTTGACGAGGGCATCGTGGTCAGCCACAAGGCCACCGACGCGGTGGACGAGCAAGAAAAATTCAAGATGTATTATGAATACTCCGAGCCGGTGAAGACCATCCCCTCGCATCGCATGTTAGCGATCCGCCGCGGCGAGGGCGAAAACGTGCTTTACTTCCTGCTCGAGATCGAGCCGGAGCGGGCTATTGCCATTATGCAGCGCCATGTGCTGAAACTGGCAGGCGACTGGACAAAGCAGTTGGAACTGGCCATCGACGACGCCTGGAAGCGCCTGCTGAATTCGTCCATTCAGGGCGAGATTCGTCTTGAGTTAAAGAAGCGTTCCGACACCGAGGCAATTCGCGTCTTCCGCGATAACTTGTATAACTTGCTGCTCGCTCCGCCCGCTGGGCCAATCTCAGTGCTGGGCATCGATCCCGGTCTGCGCACGGGTTGCAAAGTTGCAGTGGTTGATGAAACTGGCAAGCTGCTGGATCACGATGTTCTGTATCTTCACACCTCGAAGCATGGCAACGAAGAATCCGCGTCCAAGCTGGAAGCCTTGCTGCGCAAGCACAACGTCCGCGCCATCGCCATCGGCAACGGAACCGCGGGCCGCGAGACCGATGCGTTTGTGCGCGAATTTCTGCGCGACAAGGGCCTCTCAGAAATTTTCTCCGTCACCGTCAGCGAGTCAGGCGCGAGCGTCTACTCGGCTTCGGCTGTGGCACGGCAAGAGTTTCCCGATCTCGATCTCACCGTGCGCGGAGCTATCTCTATTGCACGACGTCTGCAAGATCCTTTGTCGGAGTTAGTCAAAGTCGATCCAAAGTCCATTGGCGTGGGCCAATATCAACACGACGTCGATCAGCGGCAGTTGCAGGAGTCGCTTGAAACCGTCATCGAAAGCTGCGTGAATAAGGTCGGCGTCGATCTGAATACCTCGTCATGGACACTACTGCGTTTTGTGGCCGGCATCACCGAACGCACAGCGCTGAACATCGTCAGCTTTCGCGATGAAAAGGGCAGTTTCCGCTCACGCCAACAGGTTCTCGAAGTCCCCGGCATCGGGCCTAAAACTTTCGAGCAGGCGGCGGGATTTCTGCGCATTCGCAATGGCGATAACCCGCTCGACAAAACCGCCGTTCACCCTGAGTCTTACGCGGTCGTTGAGCAAATTGCCACCTCGCTCAAAACTTCCGTGGGCGAAGTCATTCAGCAGCCACAGTTACTGGAAAAGGTCGACCGTAGCCAGTTCACCGTGGGCGCTTTCACCTTCGACGACATTCTCGCTGAGTTGAAAAAGCCGGGGCGCGATCCTCGCGACAAGTTTGTTGCGCCCACCTTTCTTGAAGGGGTGCGAGAACTGAACGACGTGCAACCGGGAATGATTCTGGAAGGCGTAGTGACGAACGTTACCAAGTTCGGCGCATTCGTCGATGTCGGCGTCCACCAGGACGGTTTGGTGCACATCAGCGAGTTATCGAATCGCTTCATCAAGGAGCCTTCGGAGGCCGTCAAGACCGGGCAAATTGTCAAGGTCAAGGTGCTCAGCGTCGACGCCAAGGCCAAACGCATTGCTCTCTCCATCAAGCAGTTGACCGCCCCGGCCGCGCGCTCCGGCCACAAGCCCGCTCCCAAACCGCAGCCAGCAACTCCGGTTTCGATGAATGATAAGTTGGCCGCCCTGTCGATGAAGTGGAAGGTTCGCTAGGAACTGCACGTCCGGCGAGAGTCTCCGCTTTTCCCGTCTACTGTTGCAAAAGCAACAGCGGCATGTCGTGGATGGGAAGACTGGGCGTTTATAGATGCAGGAGCATATTGCGTAAAGATTCATAGGGAAGATCACGGCCAGAATGGAGATTTAACGCAAAGCAGGTTTGCGATTTGGTAATATTTGAGCTAGAACGTTTGGGGATCATCGATGCAACGACAGGATGAGAAATCGATTGGTCAAAAAGCGGAGCGGGGTTTAACACTCGTCGAGCTTATCGTGACGACTGCTATCCTGAGCATCCTGGCCTCGGCAGTTTATCCTATGGTGCGTCTGAACGTGAAGCGGGAAAACGAGCGCGTTCTTCGCCGCGATTTGTGGGAGATGCGCAATGCTATCGACCACTACAAGGACGCGACGGACCTGGGGAAAATTCAGAATAAAGTGGATAGTGCAGGATACCCGCCAGACCTCGACACGCTGGTAAGCGGTGTGGATATACAGGGTAAGAAGGTGCGCTTTTTGCGCCGTATTCCGACTGACCCAATGACAGGCCATGCTGAATGGGGCCTGCGCTCGATGAAGGATGATCCTACGTCGGACTCCTACGGCGGGCAATCCGTTTTCGACGTATACTCCAAGTCCAAAGGCACGGGGCTTGATGGTACAAAGTACTCCGATTGGTAGACGAGCTGGCAAGCTGGAGTTATTATTTTTCTAACTTGTAAGCTCTCCATTATGCATGGAATAAACCATCAGCGCTAAAAATCAGGCAGGTAACTGTTTGCGATTGACCGTGAAGCTCGCGAGCAGAAGCTATCCCATGAAGGCCACAATGCACTGCAGAAGGACTGAGCGCCGGAGATCCTGGCGCAACTCACGCCTGCTGCCTGCGCGGCAAACCAAGAAGAATGAATTAGTCGCGCCAGCATCCTGCCGTCAACCATATTGTGGGGAAGCCTGCGCAACGATTTCTGTTATGCTTGCATTGGGTGCTCCATCATGGAGCTTAAAAGGGAAGGGGGTGTGAATCCCCCGCGGTCCCGCCGCTGTAATCGATGACGAAAGTCCGCAAAGGCCACTGCCTGTCGAAGGTGGGAAGGTTGGACGAGTAGGAAGATTCGAGAGTCAGAAGACCTGCCCATCATGATGTGAGCACGCGCCCTCGTGGAAAAGGGTTGGTCGTGCAGTTTTCAGCATCATTTTCTCCTGGATGAAATACGGCATCCTCGCCCTTGTCAATTGGCGAGGATTTTTGTTTGGGCGGATATAGATGTTTTTGCCGATTAGTCTGAAGATTGCGGAAAAGAGCTGCCTCATTGTAGGGGGCGGCTCCATTGCCGCGCATAAATGCCGGATACTACTTGACCACGGCGCCAAGGTCCGCGCTGTATCCAAGTTTTTTACGGACGAGACGTTGTGGCAGAATGTGGAACAGATTCATTCTGCCTATCATCCCGATCATTTGAGCGGTGCGACGCTGGTTGTAGCGGCGACAGATGATCCCGAGGTCAATCGGCAGATTGTTCTGGACAGCCGCGCAGCAGGAACGCTTGTCCTATGCGCCGACGACCCGCTACTCTGCGACTGGATTATGCCTGCGACGCTGCGGCGTGGTGCTTTTTCCATCTCCTTTGGAACCGATGGAGTTTTCCCCGCCCTTGCGGCGCGCATTAAGCGCGACTCCGCCACGATTTATGGCGACGATTTGGCGCGGCTCTGCGAAGAGGCGCGTCAACTGCGGCTCGTGCAAAAAAACAAACCCGTCCATGAAAGACGCTTTCAGAATCCGCTACGCGAGTTGGCAGATTCGTTCGACGAATTCTGGCACCTAGGTGCGCGCCATGAGGCCAATGACGCTATAGGACGAGTCTATCTGGTCGGCGCAGGGCCGGGTGACGTCGGCCTGATTACGGTCAAGGGTGCCGCGTGCCTGCGCGCAGCCACGGTGGTGGTTCATGACGCACTGGCCAACAGCGAATTATTGGACATGTATTGCAATGGCGCGCTGCGCATCGATGTAAGCAAGCGCAAGGGGCTTTGCCTGCACATGCAGCCGGAGATCAATCAGATGCTGGTTGATTGGACCCGCAAGGGGCATACAGTGGTGCGCCTCAAGGGCGGCGATCCGATGATCTTTGGCCGCGGTGGAGAAGAGGCTCGCGCGCTCGCTGCGGCTGGAGTCGACTTTGAAATTGTGCCGGGAGTTAGCAGTTTGTCGGCCGTCCCCGCCTATGCCGGAATTCCTGTAACGGACCGGGAATACGGCTCGGCCTCGGTGGGCGTCTACAGCTTGCATCGCCGCAATGGCACCGGGTTAAGCGACGAACAGTGGCAGCGCATGGCCGATGGTCCAGAAACGCTGGTGCTGCTGATGGGCCTGACTGTGCTGGAAACCGCCGTGGAAAAGCTTCTGCACTACGGGCGCAAAGCAGAGACTCCGATTGCCGTGATTTCGCAAGGGACGACCAGCGCACAGCAGGAAGTTATCTCCACGCTGGGCGAGATCCTTCATCGTGATGAAGTCAAAATTATGCCGGGTCCGGGGCTGCTAGTGATTGGCAGTGTGGTGAAGGCCAAGAGTTCCATGGAATGGTTCCATCCAAACAAGGTTGTGAGCGCTCCCCACGCGATGCCGCAAATTACTCCCGCTGTTGAACGTCAGATCGAAGTGATTCTCGTTCGTCATGCTGAAGTCGATGAGAAATATCAGGGGCGCTACATTGGCAGCCTAGACGTGCCGCTAGGCGAACGGGGATTACAGCAGGCAAAGGCGCTGGCCGCGGCGGCTGCATTGCGGGAGGAAGGAAAAATCTTTGCCAGCCCCATGCAGCGCGTGCGCAAAACATTGCTGGCCGTGCAGCCGAATGCAGATTGCGTATGGCTCGACGATCTGCGAGAGATCGATTTTGGGCGCTGGGAGAATCATACGTTTGCTGAAATTGCGGAAAGCGATCCCGTCAATGTTGCCAACTGGGCCAAGCTGGACGGTAGTTTCGCTTTTCCCGAGGGCGATTCTCTGGAGTCGTTCCAGCAGCGCATAGCGCGCGCGGCACAGGAGATTCTCGCGCAGAGTCGCGCCGACAAGAGCTGCGAGCGGATTTATATCTACGCACATGGCGGCGTCATTCGATCATTGATCGGCTATTGGCTGGGGCTGCCCATACGCGCGCATCTTCTGCTGGAGGTCTCGCGCGCTTCGATCAGTTCCCTGCGGCTCTACGGCGATCGCGGCGTATTGACCAAACTCAACGACACGGCGCATTTGCAGAAACTGGAATTGGAGTCAAAGTGATGACCAAGGCGCTGATTCATAATTTGCTGGCCACGCCCATGGACGGAAAAGCCATTGAGGAGCGTTCGCTGGCGATCATTGACCAGGAAGCTGCGGCGCACTCATTTTCCGCTGACGAGTGGGCCGTTGTGCGCCGCATGATTCATACGACGGCAGACTTCGCAATGGTGGATCTGGTCCGTTTTTCTCCAGGGGCCATCGCTGCGGCGCGCCTGGCGCTTCATGCCGGAAAGCCCATCTTCTGCGACTCGAATATGATTCGCGCGGGACTTTCGCTGGCGCGTTTACAAAGGAACCATGCCGGATATTCGGCTTCGATGCTGCACTGCCATGTGGCTGATAGCGACGTGGCGCAGCAGGCGAAAGAGCAGCATCTGCCGCGCTCCATCTTTGCAGTGCACAAGGCTCGCGGAATGCTGGATGGCGCGATTGCCCTCTTCGGCAATGCGCCGGTAGCGCTGATGGAATTGAATCGCTTGATTATCGAAGAGGGGTTGCGTCCATCGCTGGTGATCGCCATGCCGGTAGGCTTTGTGCATGTGGTCGAAAGCAAGGATGAAGTGATGTCGCTCGATGTACCGTGGATCGCCATGCCGGGGCGCAGAGGCGGAAGCACGCTGGCGGTAGCGGCGCTGCATGCCCTTTGCATGTTGGACGAAAAGGATTCGTGATGCGGGAAGAAAGAGCAACGCCTATCGTACTAGCCGCCTTCGGAGCATCGTCACCGCAGGCGCGCGAGGTCTATGGTGAGATCGAAGCGCGTGTACGCAAGGCTTATCCAGCGCATGAGATTGCATGGGCGTATCTGTCGCAGCACATCATTGACAAGCAGCGCCGAATAGGCGTGATGTTACCTACGCTGCTGGAGGCGTTGCAAGCTCTGCATGAGGCCGGATACGCCGAAGCACTGGTGCAGCCGCTGCTGGTTGTTCCTGGTGAAGAGTTTGCCGCCGTCAAGTCGGCAACTTGCGCAGGGTTGCGAGTTATCGTTGGTGAAGCTCTGCTGAGCACTTCGCAGGACATTGACGCGGCAATTGACGCGATTTCTCTACACGTTGCGGCAGATGCAGTCAACGTGCTGGTATGCCACGGTAACAAGCGGTATCCGGAATTCAACGCGCAACTGCTGCGCCTCAAATCGGCGGCTGAGGCGCGCTTCAAAAATCTGATTGTCGCCAGCATAGAGGGAGAGCCAGGAATATCGCCGCTCGACAAAGCACGGCGGAGGTCGCAACAGATGGGGAACGCTGTCTTCATTCCCTTCATGGTCGTTGCTGGAGAACACATTCTCAACGATGTGATGGGCGATAGACCGGACTCCTGGCGCACAATTGTTGACGCAAAGAATCCGTCGTGTGTTGAACCGCTGGGGCGCAATCATGCAATCCTCGATATTTATCTCCGGCACATCGAGAGTGGTTTGCAAAAACTGGAAAAGGAACGCGCAAATGACTGATTATTCCAAGGCATTGCCCGAGAGCTTGTATCTTATCGGCGTTGGTCCTGGCGCGGCGGACTTGCTTACTTTGCGCGCCGTGAATGTGCTGAGAAGCGTTGACGTAATCATTGCTCCTCGTTCTTCAACCGCCAGCGAAAGCCTGGCGCTGAATGTTGTGCGGCCGTACCTTGCCGCGCAAGAGGTGGTGGAGCACATTTATCCGATGGAGCGCGATGCGGAGCAGACAGCGCTTTGCTGGAAGCAGATGGCGGATCTGGCCGTAGCGCGCTTGCTGCAAGGAAAATCCGTGGCGCACATCACGATTGGCGATCCGCTGATCTACAGCACCTGCGCGTATCTGCTTGAGCAGATCGGCGATCGCATAGCGGCGGAAAACATTCACACGATCTCTGGCATTTCCGCGATGCAGGCGACTGCTGCTCGGCTGAACGCGCCCTTGCTGATGCAGAATGATCGGCTCATGTTGATGCCTGCTGAAAATCTTGCCGCTGTTGAAGCGGCCCTCGGTGCTTGCGAGACACTGGTGATCTACAAAATTGGCGCGCGGCTGCCAAAACTGATCGAGCTACTGCATCGCCATGGACTGGCGCAAAGTGCGCAACTCGTCAGTCACGCGGAGCAGGAGAAGGAACGGATCTTTCTGGATCTCGACACTCTGACGGGAGAGCGCCTGGGATATATGGCTGTCATGATTGTGCATGTAGGTCGCAGGGAATGGACGTAGGAGAGAGTGATGCCTCGCCTCAATGACGGATACACCACCGGAAGTTGTGCGGCTGGCGCGGCCAAGGCAGCAGCGGATTGGCTGCTGCGGCAGCAGGACCGGCAAACAGTGGAGATTCCTTTGCCCAGCGGCGAGCGCCTGTCGTTGCCTCTGCTCTATGTGCGCGCCACGCAACACGGAGCGGTGGCTGCAATCCGCAAGGATGGTGGCGACGATCCCGATGTTACAACGGGTTTGACCGTGATTGCGGAAATTGAATTTACCGCTGACGCAGAGGTCAAATATCTTGCGGGCGAAGGTGTGGGGCGTGTGACCCTGGCTGGGCTTTCGTTGCCTGTTGGCGAGCCTGCCATCAATCCAGGTCCACGAAAGATGATTCGCGCCGCACTTAGCGAAGTTACAGATCGAGGATGCCAGGTCATGATTTCCATTCCCGGAGGAGTTGCGATTGCCGCCAAAACATTCAACCCGCGACTAGGCATTGTGGGCGGCTTGTCGGTGTTGGGAACTACAGGGAGGATCCGCGCCTTCAGCCTGGAGGCGATGCGTACGTCGCTGCTCTGCGGACTCGATGTGGCGCTGGCCGAAGGTGTGCAGGCACCGGTGCTGGTACCAGGCAACATCGGCGAACGCGCGGCGCGAAAGCACCTTCGCGTAACACAATTGCAGGTGGTTGATGTGGGCAACGAATGGGGCGTTATGCTCGACCATGCGAGAGAAAAAGGCGTCACATCGCTGATGGCAATCGGACATCCGGGCAAGCTGGCGAAGCTGTGGCTGGGCGATTGGGACACGCATTCTTCGCGTTCGCAGGCCGCGGTTGAGCCGGTGCGAAAACTGGCGATTGAGATTGTTGATCACGAGGTGCCAGTCTTTCCCACGGTCGAGGGAGTATTGATGTCCTTGACGTATGCCGAACGAACACGCGTCGCCGCGGAGTTATGTGGAGGAGTGCGGAAAGCAATCGAGAGGCGGATGCAGGAAAGCTGTGAAGTCGCAGTTGCCTTTGTCAACATGGCCGGAGAGTGGCTTGGCTCATCAGGAGATCTTCAAAAATGGCTGTGAACAAGATTGCGATTGTCGGATGCGGACCAGGCTCGCGCGGGTGCGTCACTCTGGAGGCTCTGGCAGAGATCGAGCGCGCCGAAGTCGTCATTGGAACAGCGCATTTGCTAGAACTATTTCCTGAGATAAAGGCCGAGCGCGTCGTCATCAGCGGCTATCGTCAAGGGACGATTGACGCTCTTCAACAGCACGAGGGGAAACGCGTGGCGCTGCTCGTAACCGGAGATCCGGGGTTGGCAAGCCTTTCGTCAGCAGTCATCGAACACTTTGGTCTATCTTCATGCCGTGTGCTGCCCGGCATCAGTTCTGTACAGGTAGCTTTTGCGCGCGTGGGCTTGTCGTGGGAAGGCTCGCGCGTGATTAGCGCTCATGCTACACAGCCGACTTATGATGTTGCCACGTTGGCAAATGAAAACAGCATTGCGGTGCTGACGGGCAACGCGGCGTCGCTACAATGGATCGCATCACTGGCGCGCACGTTTGGCGAGAAATGGCGCATCGTGGTGGCGCAGAATTTGACGTTGTCCAGCGAACGCGTTTTTGAATGCGACGCGGATGAGTTGGAAAGTCTGACAGCGCCTCTGCGCGCCGTGGTTCTTTTGCTACGAAAGGGGAAGGCATGAAAGTTTATATCGTCGGTGCGGGGCCGGGGAATCCCGAGTGGCTCACGGTGCAGGCCGAGCGTCTGCTGCGACAAGCGAAGATCTGTATTTATGCCGGCTCGCTGGTAAATCCGCAGATTCTCGATCTGTTGCCCGCAGATTGCGCGCGGCACGATTCGGCGCATCTGTGCCTGGAAGAAATCATCGCACTCTGTGTTGAAGCGCAAGCAAAAAATGTTGATGTGATCCGCCTTCACACCGGGGAGCCCGCACTCTACGGAGCGATTGGCGAACAGATGAACGCCTTGGCAGAGCGCGGAATCGCGTTTACGATGATTCCCGGCATCAGCGCATTTCAAGCTGCTGCGGCGGCACTGCAATGCGAGCTGACGGCGCCGGAGATTGCGCAGACAGTGATTCTGACGCGCACAGCAGGTCGTACTCCGTTGCCGTCAGGGCAGGAGCTGATAAAACTCGCCGCGCACAAGGCTACGCTGTGCATCTATCTATCAACGGAAAATGCGGCGCGAATTTGCGCAGAGCTGAAACCCTTCTATGGCGACAAATGTCCGGCGGCGCTGGTCTATCATGCGTCGTGGCCCGATGAAAAAGTTGTTCGCGGTTCCTTGGCGACGCTGCCCGAGTTGGTGAAAGATACGGGGATTACGCGCACGGCGTTGATTCTTGTAGGCGAGGCGCTCGAGCGTCCGCGCAATACATCCAAGCTTTACGACGCATCCTTTACCCACGGATACCGTCGCGCAGGCAAGCCATGAAGACAGCCTTCATTACGCTTTCGCAAGAAGGCGCGGCGCTGATTCCCCGCTTGCGGCATGAGTTTGGAGAAATCGATTGCTTCGTTCATGAGTCGGTTGCAACGGCGGCGGAGTGTGGCAGGTTTGCGCGTGTCGTCGAATTGACAGGCGAACTGTTTTCGCAGTATCGAGAATTAATCTACGCTGCTCCATGCGGCGTGGTTGTCCGTTCGCTCGCCAACTGCGTCGATAACAAACTGAACGATCCGGCTGTGGTGGTGATGGACGTCAGAGCGCGATGGACCGTGAGTTTGCTCAGCGGACATGAAGGCGGCGCAAACAACTTGGCGGTCAGAGTCGCCAACGTTTTCGACGCCGAGCCGGTGATAACGACGACCACCGAAGCGGTAAAAGATCTCATTGTTGGCATTGGTTGTCGGCGTGGCGCAGGGTGCGGGCAAATAGTGGAAGCGATTCAGAGCGCGCTGGGCTTGACAAGGATGCCGCTGGATCGCGTTCGTTTGCTTGCCTCTGCTGAAGTCAAGCACGATGAACAGGGCTTGTTGCGAGCCGCTGAACAATTAAAAATCCCAATACGCTTTTTGTCCATGGCGCAGATCGCGTCGTGTCAGCAAGCGGTTTCGCAATCGGAGTTTGTGCGCAAAAGTGTCGGCGTGCCAGCAGTGGCAGAGCCCGCGGCACTTTTGGCCGGAAGGAGAACAACGCTATTACTGCAGAAAACTGTTTTCAACCAAGTGACGGTGGCCATTGCGCAGGAAAGCTTTACGTTGTAGGCGTGGGGCCGGGAGGAGCTTTGGACCGCACGCACCGCGCCGAAGCGGCTATCGCCGCCAGCGATGCGATTGTCGGTTATCGCTCATACATTGAGATGATCGCCGATCTGCTGAATGGAAAAAATGTAATCGCCAGCGCGATGTTGCAAGAGACGGCGCGCTGCGAAGAAGCCTTGCGCCTGGCGGATTCCGGCAAAGTGGTCGCACTGATTTCTTCGGGAGATCCCGGGGTCTATGGCATGGCGGGATTGGCCATCGAGCAGGCCGCTGCGCTCGACATTCACATTGCGATCGAAATCGTACCGGGAGTATCTGCCGCAGGCTGCGCCGCTGCGCACCTTGGCGCTCCGCTGATGCTCGACTATGCAACCATCAGCCTCAGCGATTTGCTAGTTCCATGGGAGCAGATTGCAAATCGGCTGAAGGCTGTGGCGCAGGCGGACATGGTGGTTGCGCTCTACAATCCGCGCAGTCATCGCCGTGTGCGTCAGTTGGAGGAAGCAGCGCGCATCTTTCTGCAACATCGCGGCGCGAGCACGCCAGTCGGCATTGCTACAGCGTTGGGGCTGGAGAACGAGCGCCTAGTTCACAGCACACTCGGCGCATTTTTAGAGGAAGAGATCGGCATGCGCAGTGTCGTCATCATAGGGAATTCGACAACGCGCATGATCTCAGGCCGCATGGTTACTCCCAGAGGTTACAAGCTATGATTCTGCTGATGGGAGGTACCAGTGAGACAGCAATGATCGCCTCAGCTTTGGCCGATCTCGGCAAGCGCGTGCTGGTCTCCATGGCAACCGATGTTCCTCTCGCTTTGCCTGCTCGTCCGGAGGTACAGTTGCGGCGAGGACGACTGAATAAGGAACAACTTGGTGCGCTTCTCTGCGATCAGAAGGTTGAAGCGCTGGTCGACGCCATGCACCCTTATGCCTTGGAGGCACACGCTACAGCGAAGCTGGCGACCACGGCGGTCTGCGTTCCATACCTTCGCTGGCTTCGTGCGGAGAGCGAACTTTCTGTCTATCACAACCTGCTCATGGCTGCGGATCATGAGCAGGCCGCACAGTTAGCAGTTGGATTGAAGCGACCGATTCTGCTGACTGTTGGATCGCGTAATCTTGCTACCTATGTGCGTGCAGCGCGCGCGGCTCATCTGAAGATGTTTGCGCGCGTACTGCCATGCAACGAAACCGAGAATGCTTGCAAGAGTTCAGGCTTGCACGAGAGCGAAGTGATCGCAGCGCGTGGGCCTTTCACTGTGGGAGATACACTCAGTCTTTTACGCAAACATAAGATTGGAACGATGGTCACGAAGGAAAGTGGGAGCGTGGGTGGAGTCCCTGAAAAACTGGAGGCGGCCGAGCAAGCAGATTGTCAGGTGGTCGTCGTCAAGCGCGCCATCACGGCAGAGCCCAACTCCTGCCGGACGATAGAAGAACTGATCGATCTATTATCGCTGCTTGATAAACCAAGCGGTCTCGCCTTATGTCAGCAATCGCAAATCGATTGCAGTGTATCTGTGTGCCAAAATGGCTCCCAAAACATTGCCAGACAAATGGCAAGAAAGGTATAGCATTTTGACTTTTAACAAACTTATTTTATTCATTGGCCTCATATCTCTTTTTGGAGGAGGGGTAGCTAAGAGGCAAGGGCTGGGGACTCTGCGCGGCAGCATCAGATCTCCGTGGTGCGCTTCTCCCCGGATCGACAGTAACCTTGAAGTCCGTGGCTTCAACTAGAACCTAAGTGCACTATCACTTCCACTTTTAATGTTATGCACTTAACTTGCTAAGGATGGTCCACAGCATAGATTGACCGCGAAGCAGGGCGATCAAATCATTCACTCTATGAAAGAAAGAGAGGGCACACAATGCATATCGAAGACGGCATTCTATCCCCATTGGCTTGCGGAGTTTGGTATGGAGTTACTGCCGCGTTCGTAGTGCCCGGCATCAGCGAAATCAAGCGGCGCATCCGCGAGAACCCGCCATACAAACCGTTTCTGGCCATGGTGGGGGTAGCCGTGTTCGTGATCTCGGCCATGCACTTTCCGGTACCTGTCACCGGATCTTGTTCCCATCCCTGCGGCACAGCGTTGGCGGCGATCATCGTCGGCCCGTTCGCGACAGTGGTGATTTCAGCGATTGTCTTGTTTTTCCAGACTATTTTCCTTGGTCACGGGGGTATTACCACCATCGGGGCCAACACCGTTTCCATGGGCATTGCCGGCGGGTTCTCGGGCTACCTTTTGTGGAAAATCCTGCGCGCGCTTAAATGCCCTCTGTGGCTTGCGGCTGGTTTTGCCGGTCTGGTCGGCGATTTAGTCACTTACTTGGTAGCTGCCCTCGAGCTAGCTATTAGTTTGCACGGCAATATTCCATTGGTGAAGCAATGGATGATCTTTTTTATTGGCTATGCACCTACGCAGTTGCCGCTGGCGATTGCCGAGGCCGTATTCACTTCGGCGGTGTTGATGGCTATGTTGCGCCGACGCCCCGACTTGCTGTCCAATATCCTTCAGAAAAAGGAGCGTGAACGATGAGCACTCAGGCCAATGGGTCGAATGGCGTGGCCGAGGATACTCGCTTTTTTGACGGTTTCACTAAGACGATGCTGGCTGTCTTGCTCTTCCTCCTCCTTACTGTCTTTGCCAGTGGCAAATATATGTCGTCTCACGCAATGCAGGGCGTTGGTACCGATGACAAGGTGAATAACCTTGCCTCTGCCGCAGCGCATAAAGTTCATCATCCATTTATCGAATTGCCGGGTGATGCCGAGCTTGGCGCGTTTTCGGTTGCCAACTTTTTCTGTGGAATGATTGTCGGCTACCACTGGCTCAAACTGTTTGGAACCAAGCCGCATAACTCCGCAAAAAAGACGGCGGATAACTAAAACATGGACCTATCGCGATATACCGCTGAATCCAACAGCCCTTTGCATCGCATGGACGGTCGCGTCAAGACCGTGGTTTTTCTGGGTGCTGTGATACTGTCCTCAATACTCACACACTGGATGCTGGCGCTCGGATTGTGGGTGGTCGCGGTAAGTCTCTTTCTCAGTTTGCATTTCGAAGTCCGCGCCCTTCTGCTGCGCCTGTTGATGCCCTTGAGTATCGCCTGGGTAGTATTTCTGAGTGCGCTTTTTACGCAAGGCAGCCACCCGCTTTTCGTTATCCCTCTCAAATTCCTGACTCTGACCGCTTGGCAAGAGGGCGCGATGCAGGGGCTGCTGCTGTTCATGCGGATTATGGCGGCGGTTACGCTCGCCACTCTCCTGGCTTTCAGTACGCCGATGATCGAGATATTGGAGACGTTGCGGCTCTGCAAGGTTCCTAACACTATCATTGATATCGCCGACATGATGTATCGCTATATCTTTATCATCCAGGATACCGCTCATACCATGCGCCGCGCCCAGCTTAGCCGCATGGGCGACCGCGGTTCCTGGGTGCAACGCGTGGGTGATACCGGGCGCCTTGCCTGCAATATACTGATCAAATCACTGGATAGCAGTACACGTATTTATCAAGCCATGCTGGCGCGCGGTTACAGTGAGGATGCCACGCAGATGCCGTTCTTTCTTCAGCCAATTCCCGCGCACGACAAACTGATCGGCTGGGTGTGCGCCGCGCTCATGCTTCTACTCGGCCTTGCCAATGCCTGCTGGGCATGAAGGACCACTCTTGAATCTCATCGAAATTACGGACCTCAGTTTCGCCTACCATGACGGCCAAAAAGCGCTGGACCGTCTGAGTTTGTCGATTACCGCCGGCGAGCGCGTCGCTGTTATGGGGCCAAATGGCGCGGGCAAGTCCACGCTCTTTCAGATGTTCAATGGTCTGTTAAAGCCCGATGCCGGTCAAGTCATGGTGGATGGATTGCCGGTGGTGCTCAAAAACCTTTCTGCCGTACGGCGCAAGGTCGGTATGGTCTTCCAGGACTCGGACGCCCAGTTGTTCAACGCCACGGTATACCGCGAGGTAGCGTACGGTCTGGTGAACATGAAAGTGCCGCAAGACGAGTTGAACTCCACCGTCAAGTGGGCTCTGGATATGGTTGGCATGGGCGATTTCATCGACAAAACGCCGTTCAATCTCAGCGGCGGTGAGAAGAAGCGCATTGCGCTCGCCAGCGTCCTGTCGATGAAGCCGCAGATTCTGGTACTCGACGAACCAACCAGTGCATTGGATCCCAAAAGCACCAGCAATCTGCTGGCGTTGCTCAACAAGCTCAACCACGATCTGGGCATCACGCTGGTCTTCGCCACTCACGATGTCGATATTGTGCCTCTGCTGGCCAACCGCGTGGTGCTGATGGACCACGGCAGCATTCAGTTCAGCGGCACGCCCGCCGAAGCATTTCGCGAGAAAAACCTGCTGCGCCGCCTGGATCTGCGTCTACCGCGGATTGCCCACCTCGCCGAAATCCTCATGCGTGACGGTCTGTTGCCCGCAGGCGATCTGCCACTCACCATTGGACAAGCCAGAGGGCTGTTCAAACGGACGCTGACTGGGCTTTCCGGTGAAAGTAAACGCTGATTCCAAAAGAACGAATTAACAACCAGAGCGCGAGGTGATCGAGCGAGCTTGTATGCAGAGACCGTGACCAAAGTCGTATCAAAAGACATTCAGGCCGCGGTCGTTTGCAATTACTGCATAACATGAGCGATAACTTCGCTTACTGACACAGGTTGCCAAAGCCACCGCTATTACTCCTGAAGTGAAGGACTCAGCCGATGGGCCGCGAACCTGTAGCGCCGGCCTCAGGCCCGGGTCCCCAACGAGCGATCTTTGCTCGTTGGGGTGGTGGAACGGCTGTAGCGTGAACCTCCTGGTCCACACTGAACTCTACGCCATCTGGAAAATCCTCTAGTTCCCCCACTTGCAGGAAAGCTTGCCCAGCAGGTTCACCTGCCAGAAGTCGGAGCCGGTACTGGTAGGGGTGAGAACCTGGCCGTCGCTGCAGGTAATCGACGAAGGCTCCGGGATTGTTGAGGAGTTGATTTGCACCACGACGTTGCGATAAGGAGGATAGGCACGCAGCACCCACTTGGGAGAGCTTGGATTGGAAATATCCTTCTGGGCCGAAACCATTCCGTCGGTGCGCACGGTCCCGAAATTCACGACACTGCCTGCGGAATTGAGACGCAGATCGGGGGATGCAATCGCGGGCGTTGAGCTTGAGGGAGTGAATGTCATGGTGACGCCATGTCCGCTTACTGCAAGATCGCCGACGGTATAGCGCCCTCGTCCGTCATTATTGCCATAAAGAGCAATGCGAGCGCCGGTTGGAGGAGCCAAGCCTACGCGCACCGAGTAGGAGCCATCAGGCAGCGAAGCCGAAAGCTTCACGGTCAATGGAGCATCGACCAGCACCAATCCGTCGGTCCATAGGTTTGTCGGAGTCGTCGGAGTCTGTACGGATGAGGCAACAATGCCCTCTACGTTGGTGGTGTCGCTATAGTTCACAAGGTGTATGAACTCTAGGTCGCTGCTGGGCAGTGGCCCATTGATGACGTTCCATTGGAGCTTGAACTGAGCGGTTCCTTTGGCGGTCTGCTGAAAACTGGCGACTTTGACAATCGCCGAGTACGGTTCTGCCAGCAAATCCGCCTGATTGCGTGCATTGGCGAAGATACTGGTGGGCGTTTGAGCATAGTCGGCGATCACACCACCAACCAGGGCTGAATAGGCGAGCATTCCGGTTCCCTTTGCGGCCCAACCGAACTGAGGCAGGGTGAGGCCGTTCCACACCAGATTGCTGCTTTGCGAGTTAGCCACAATCGAATCGCCGTTGGCGTAGGTGACTTGTGCACGAGAGAAGTCGTCGGCGAGAATAGCCGCGTTGGTGCTACTCCAAGCGCCGTTGACGTCGTACTGCACGCTGGTAGCTTTTTGAGTTCCATAGCGCTGGGCGATAGGAGAGACAAGGTTCTGTTCCTGCAGCACATGCCATGGGGACTGCCAGTAGTCGTTAATGTACGGTGCGTGGCCGTAAATCAGCTCCTGCATTCTGTAGGCGTCCTGGGCGATGGTGCTGGTGATTGTTTCGCCACTCGCAAGCCAGCGCCCGGAATAGCCCATGCCATGATTGACCTGTAATGGATGAATGCGGAACAAATCGAAGTCAACAAACAGAGGGGCTTTTGTGCCGATTGTGATGGCGGTCGGCTCCGCGCCGAATTGTGCCTCCACGCCATCGAGCAGTCCGCTATAGAACCAGTGATACCTGCCTTCACCGAAGACCGGCCCGGCGTGGGTTGTGCGTTCATACTGCCAGAGCTTGGAACTGTTATTCCAAAAGCTGGCCAAGGTGGCGGAGCCAGAAACGGTTGCATCCATATCGGGCCGCCACCAGGGATACGCCGAAGAATTGCCATCGATGAACGAAGCCGTGGTGAGGTAGCTGCTGTGGATTTCCGGTGCATACCCAGAGGCATTTGTCGCGTACAGAGTGGGCTTGGTGGCATAGGCCTGAATCCCGGTGCTATGGTTCATCCATCCGAGCAGCGACGTTCCGTTAGCCTGTAGGGCAATGGCACTCTTGGTGAATTTCGAATAGTCCGGGTAATAGTCAACGTAGTTTTCGTGAAGCCCGAAGAGGCAGGAATCGGCCGCAGCCGCCGTAGAAACATCCTGCATTTCGCTGCTGCCGCCCAGGGCCGGGTTGGCCGGATATGTGCTCGGCAGAGCATCGTCGTATCCGTACCGCTGCCAAGTGTGCACTAACGCGACGCAGTGCGAAAGACCGTAGTTTCCCAGCCGAGTCAGAGTGCTGGCAATCGATCCGAAGCTTCCTCCCCAAATATCCACGACCGTCCTTCCGGAGACCTGGGCGAGGGAAGGAGAAACAGGATTGTTGATCAACGGCAGCACGTCGTCGAAACTGGGGGAAACCGCGACCTTTAGCGTCTCGCGCAGGGGGTTAAAATTTCCTGCCGTGTTGCCCCCGTAGGTTGCGCGCGTGGCTGTAAGCCAAGTGGCTCCCGACTGAGACCAGTCGAAATATGCGCTCGCGAAGGTCTCTTGCGAAGGAAAGTAGATAGGAGCAAGAGAATCATAGGGAACGGTTAGCGGCTTGCCGCCCAAGGCGCTTGGCCATGAGCCGAAGTCAAGATAGCTGACGGCGGGAAGATCCGAACTGATAGCGGCAGAGGCGAAGAGCCCATCGAAGCTGGGCTTTACCTGCACATGCACCGTCTGGGTACCAGTGTAATAGGTGATATAGATTGTGTTGCCGCCGCTGGACAAAAGAGAGACAGCGGTACACGTCAGAACCCCCTTGACCGCGGTAATTGCAGGAGTCAGGGTGAAAGTTCCCCTCGGCAAGCCACTAAGATCCGTGGTGATGAGCAGAGATCCCAGGGTGTTTTTCGATCCGAGCGCCGGCGCCAAAAAGCTGTACTGGATGGTCCCGGCCGTCGTGGTTTGGGTGAGCTGCACTCCGTTGCTGAGGAGCGTGCTGCTGTTGGTCGCAGAAGCCTGGGGCATGAGCAGCAAACCAATGCCCGCGCATATCAAGAATCCAAACATCCTAAAATAAGCCATAAAATCAACCTCTAAAGCTCCAAATCGAGCCGTTGCGTGAGCCGGGATCTTCTCAAATGTGAGCGCTCCACGTGAGAATTCCAATTGGCGAGGGTTTTCCTGAGCAGGCTTCCAGCTTGCCATAAAAAGATTCCAACGTACCCTCTGGGGATAATCGGCCAGATTGGAGCGAACACGAGCAAAAGTTATGCGTTGACAGCAAGGTAGACACAAATTCAGGGTGCGACACAGTTGTTCACATGAGAATTCTAATAGACAAAGATTGCTTTCCTTTTAAGGATCATCCCGTGCCTATCCGGTTGACACCCACACCCACTAGGTATAGTGTTGTGCCGATCCTGAAAATGCGGTGCAACCGTGCAAGTGCCTTCCGATCCAACGAATACCGACGTTCTCCAACGCGACGATCTGCC